>Ga0209933_1000672_pt1 | contig 52917 bp, 45 predicted proteins | sample ThiBiot_300_biof_FD_183944 | JGI IMG/M metagenome (GOLD analysis project Ga0209933, IMG submission 183944) | Wastewater bioreactor microbial communities from Cape Town, South Africa - Thiocy_cont_300_biof (SPAdes) | ecosystem: Engineered > Bioremediation > Thiocyanate > Unclassified | place...
TATAGGTTGGTAATTAAGTAAATGGATAATGGATAATGGATAAAAGACTAATTAGCCATTGTTCATTTTGCATTATCCATTATCATAAAGCTGTTCAATCAAGTGCGGTCGGTTGGCTAAAATGGCTCGCTGGTTCAGAGAGCCTTTATCGGTTATTTCACCTGTGTCGATGGAGGGTGGGTCGTGAGCGATAATCATTTTGCCTATGCGATCGGCACTGCCCATTGCGGTTTCATTGAGTTTGCCAAGCAATTGGTCGACAAAATCCGTTACGGCCATTGTCTGAAAAGCCTCCCGGTAGTGGACATCAGGAGAAAGCTTGGCTAGCTTCCGGCAGGCATCAGTGTTCAGGAAAAGGATGGCGCTGGCATAATCCCGGTCGAGTCCGGCAATGACGACATCCTGCACAATGGGCGAACCTGCCGCAATTATTTTCATACGCAGTATTCCTACGTTGACCCAGGTGCCGGTCGATAGTTTAAAATCTTCCGCAATGCGTCCGTCGAAAACAAGTCCTTTATTGGGGTCGGCCTCATCCAGAAATTTCACGGCATCGCCCGTTTTGTAATACCCTTCGTCGTCAAACGCTTTTTGAGTGGCCTCGGCATTGCGCCAGTAGCCGGGGGTTACGTTTGGGGCTTTGTAACGAGCTTCCAATTTACCATTGTCGGGCACCAGTTTCACACTCATACCGGCAACGGGTACACCTAATAAACCCGAAAAGCTACCTCCCCAATTGGCAAAAAGGGCCGATGGTCCCGATTCGGTACAACCCAGGCCTGTAATGATCGGAATTCGCTCGCCAATGGTCTCGACAGCCAGTTCTTCCAGTCGGTTCCAGATCGGTTGCGCCAGACTGGCTCCCGCATAGAACAGCATGGAAAGTCGGGCGAAAAAGGTTTCTCGCAGGGCGGGTTCGCGCTCAAAATAGGGAATCAGCATCTCGAAGCCTTTGGGGACATTGAAGTAAACGGTTGGTGAAATTTCCCGGAGGTTCTGCACCGTTGTTTCGATACCGGCCGGAGTCGGTTTACCATCGTCGATGTACAGCGAGCCACCATTGTAGAGCGCCAGCCCGACGTTGTGGTTGCCCCCGAAGGTGTGGTTCCAGGGAAGCCAGTCGATGAAAACGGGGCGCTCGGTAGCCATAAACGGAAACGTCTGCGTAATCTGCTGCAAATTGGCGCACCACATACCGTGGGTATTGATAACGCCCTTCGGCAAGCCCGTCGAACCGGATGTGAACAGGATTTTGGCAACCGTATCGGCCGTAACTTGCTCAAATGCCTGATCGACGGTATCGGTTGGCTGCGTGTTCAGTAGCTCAGAAAAATCGGTCTCATTGCCGGGTGTGGCTGTGATAATAAGGACTTCCGGGAAAAGCGATTTCGCTAACGCAATGGCGCGGGCATAGGCCGTCTCATTCTGTGCAAAAACAACTTTGGGCGTCATCACTTGCAAACAATGCTTTAGCCGCCCCAGATCGGTTGATAGAAGCGAGTACTGTGGCGAAATGGGGCTGTAAGGAACCCCAATATGCAAAGCCGCCAACGCCAGTAACGCATGTTCGAGACTATTCTCCGACAGAATGACGATCGACTCATTGGGGCTGATGTTCAGATTTAACAGGTATTGGGCAATGGCTTTTACCTGATCCAGCGTAGTCCGATACGATAAACGAATCCACTCTCCATCCGCCCCGCGACGAGCCAGAAAGGTAGCCTCGGGCTGGTGAGTGGCCCAATAGCGTAGCTTTTCGCCTGGTTTAGCAGGGTAAGCACCCAGTGGCTGTTCCAGTTCTAACCGGATGCAGCCATCAGCATCAACCTCTTTTCGGGTAGTCGTCGGTCCGAATTCAATGGTTTTGTAAGGAGATGTCATTGGGTTTAGGGTTTGCAGTATTGGGTTTATTGGTCGATCGTCCGCGATACAATCGTGGTCGAGTCGGCTCACTGCCCGACTTTCTTGGCTCGTCCTTCCAGAAAATCGGTTAATCGTTGTTTGGCTTCGGGCGATGACTGGGCAATGGTAGCCATCAGGCTTTCCATCAGCAATCCTTCCGATTGCGATGAATCGGCAATACGGGGGAGTACATGCATGAGGGCATAATTGGTCATGGGAGCGTTCTGGGCAATCCTTTTCGCCAGTTCAATCCCTTTTTCAAGCCCCTCCCCAGCCATGGTCACGTACTGAGAAAATCCCATCCAGACCCCTTCTTCGGCCGAGATCGTCCGTCCCGTAAACATCATATCTGCCATACGAGCCATACCTATTAGTTTGGGAAGCCTGACCGATGCACCACCACCCACAAAAATGCCCCGTTGCCCTTCGGGTAGGGCGTAAAACGTACTGGCTTCAGCTACCCGAATATGACAGGCCGACGCAATTTCGAGTCCGCCACCCACACAGGCTCCTTTTAGCACGGCCACGACCGGCACCTTCCCAAATTGGATTTTGTCGAGTACCCGGTGCCACATGCGCGAATGGTGCAGTCCTTCAATAATGTCCCGTTCCTGCAATTCAGACAGGTCGAGCCCAGCGCTGAAATGGTCGCCTTCGCTGTGGAGCACCGCACATTTTACCCCGTCTGGCATGTCGGAGAATACGGCTTCCAGTGCCAGAATGAGCGCATCGTTTACCGCGTTTCGCTTTTGTGGGCGGTTCAGTTTGACAAAAAGCAGTTCGCCATCCTGCTCGATTTCTACTAGTGCAGCCATGTTGTTGGAGTCATTCATTGCTTGAGGTTTAATCGATCAATGACAACGCTTATTTCACCTGCCAGACGGTAATGAGCACGTTATCTGGATTCCGAACTGCCGTAGCGATGAAAATGGCATTGTTCATCCACTCATATTTACCAACTGGCGCTTCGAATTTGGGCACCGTTCGGAAATAGTATTCGCTGGGGCTCACCTGTTCGCCACGACCAATACGCGCAGCCACTTCGGGCGTTGCAACCCGAAGGCCTGTGTTGGTGATGTAGATTGTGATCCCATCGAGGGTTTTGAGCTGATAATGGGCTTCTAGCTCGGCAACGCCATCTTTTCGGACGATTTGCCAGTCGGCCCCTCCGGGCAGGATTTCACCTTGAATACGGGGGCCTTCAAACGTACCTCCCGTAATAGGGATGATACGACGCAACCCATGAGGGGTTTCCCCAACCACATAAGGAGCCCCGACTTTCACACGTAGTTCGCAGACAAGTTCCAACTGTGGGATGTCGTACCGCTGGGGTTTCTGGGCGAGTGCGCCAGTGATTGACCCAATTAGTGCAAGCAGGATAAAGAGTTGGCGTTTCATAGCTTTCTTAACTCACTCGTTCCAGAATGATGGCGTAGCCCATACCGACGCCTACACACATGGTGGCAAGGGCATAGCGTTTTTGCTGCTTTTGTAATTCAAGCGTTGCTGTTTGAATCAGTCGGGCACCCGACATGCCCAACGGATGGCCCAGTGCAATGGCACCTCCGTTGGGGTTGATACGGGGGTCGTCGTCAGCCAGGCCCAACTGCCGGGTACAAGCCAGCGACTGGGCTGCAAAGGCTTCGTTAAGCTCAATCACGTCAATATCGGCCAGCGTCAATCCGGCCTTTTTTAACGCTTTCTGAGTAGCGGGTACAGGACCAATTCCCATGATACGCGGCTCTACACCCACTACGGCCGATGCAACAATGCGGGCTTTTGGAATGAACTGATACCGACTGATGGCGGCTTCCGATGCAATGAGTAGGGCGGCTGCCCCGTCGTTCAGGCCTGCTGAATTTCCGGCCGTTACGCTACCTCCTTCTTTCCTAAACGCAGGTTTCAGTGTAGCCAGAACATCCAGTGTGGTATTCGGCTTCACAAATTCGTCGTAGGCAAACAGCAATGGCGCTCCTTTTTTAGTAGGAAGCTCAACAGGCATGATTTCTTCCGATAATCTTCCCGATTGCTGGGAGTGGGAAGCCTTTTGCTGCGACCGATACGCAAAGAAGTCCTGATCGTCGCGGCTGATGTTGTACAGGTCAACCAGATTTTCGGCCGTTACACCCATCGCATCCGTACCATATAGGGCCTGCATTTTAGGATTGATGAATCGCCAGCCAAAGCTGGAGTCGAACAGTTGGGCGTCGTTGCCAAACGGTTTGGAGGTTTTCGACATCACCCATGGGCCACGCGTCATGTGCTCCATACCTCCGGCAATCAACACATCCCCATCACCTGCTTTGATTGCCCGATTGGCATGAATCACTGCCGACATGCCCGACGAACACAGCCGATTAATAGTTTCGCCTGGAACGGTGTAGGGAAGACCGGCCAGCAGCAGCGCCATTCGGGCTACGTTCCGGTTGTCTTCGCCCGCCTGATTATGACAGCCGAGTAGCACGTCATCGACCGCATCGGGTGGCAGGCCAGGATTGCGTTTGAGTAGTTCTTTGATCGGTAATGCCGCCAGGTCGTCGGCCCGAATGGTCGAGAGGCTACCGCCGAAACTTCCAATCGGGGTACGGATGGCGTCGATGATATAAGCTTCGTTCATAGGTGAAAGAGCGAAAGAGTGCAAGAGTGAAAGAGTGAAAGCCATCCGGCCAACACGCTCTTTCACTCTTTCACTCTTTCGCTCATTAAAAAATTCGCGCTTGTTTTCGTCTTTACGTCCTTCAATGTGGCACCAGGCATGAGTTCTACCAGGGTTAGTTGCCCATCAGGATAGGCAAATACGGCTAAATCGGTGATGACCAGATCGACTACGCCAGTAGCAGTGAGCGGAAGCGTACACTGCGGCACGATCTTGGATGAACCGTCGGGGTTCGTATGGGTCATGGTGATGATCAGCCGTTTAGCTCCTTTGGCCAGATCCATCGCCCCGCCAACACCTAGTAACGGCTTGCCGGGAACAGCCCAGTTCGCCAGGTTAGCGGCTTCGTCAACTTCCAACCCGCCCATGATGGCTACGTCGATATGGCCACCCCGAATCATGGCAAACGAGTCGGCACTGTCGAAGTAGCTACTGCCTTTCAGGGCGGTTACCGGAATTTTTCCGGCATTGACCGGATAATCCATCGCCCCACCGCCGTCGGCCGGAACGGGGCCTACACCCAACATGCCGTTTTCGGTGTGAAGCATGATACCCTGTTCGTCGGTGATCAGATCGGCGACGAGGGTTGGGATACCGATGCCCAGGTTGACCACATCACCTTTCTTCAGTTCGGCCAATGCCCGACGAGCCATGTTCATTCGTACCTCATCGACTTTTTTGGACGACGATACGGATGCCGACATGCCCAGATCTTCCGGCTTTAACGTGGCTTGCACCAGATAATCGACAAAGCAGCCGGGTGTATGCACACATTCGGGCGCAATCTGCCCTACAGGTACAATCTCTTCTACTTCCGCAATAACCAGATTAGCGGCTGTTGCCATCGCCTTGTTAAAATTGTTTTCGGTCATGCGGTATTGGAGGTTACCCGCCGTATCGGCTCGCCAGGCCCGAATGAAGGCCACATTGCCCCGAATGCTTTTGATAAACACGTGCTCAACGCCGTCGATAACTTTTATTTCGCGACCCTGTGCCAATGGGGTGCCTGCTGATGTGGGCGTATAAAAACCTCCGATACCAGCCCCTCCGGCCCGTATGGCTTCGGCCAACGTGCCCTGGGGTAGTAATTCGTATTCAACCTGACCACTTTGGGCGGCTTTAACGGCATCGGGATTGGAGGTGAAAAAGGAGCCGATCAGCTTTTTGAGTTGACCATTTCGTAATAGCCGCCCGCCACCAAGCCCTGTTTCGCCCGTATTATTGCCGATAAATGTCAGATTCTTAGTGCCCAACTCCGCCAGGGCGTGCATTAAATGGACAGGGTTGCCCGTCATGCCAAAGCCGCCCTGTAAAAGCGTATCGCCATCGCGTACTAACGCAGCCGCCTGAGTTAGTGTCAGGATTGGGACTGTTTTCATCGTTCAGAAAGGGTAGGTGGGTGTAGTGCTTCTTGCGTTTGCATACTTGCCTGCCTGGCCGCTAAACCAACGTAGTTTTCGGCTATGAGCGTAGAGGCTGTTCGACTAGTGATTAGCTGGTTGAATCGGGATGTCTGCAAATGGGCATCGAACGAAGATCGTTCTGGATTGTGATGCAGCAGTTCGGTCATGAAATTGGAAAACTCCTGAACCCGCCAAACCCGACGCATACAGCAATCGGTGTAATTAGTCAAATCCGCTGAACTGCCTTCCCGATACCAGCTCATCAGGGCATTGAAAAGTTGCTCTGTATCGGCTACGGCCATATTCAGCCCTTTTGCGCCCGTTGGCGGCACAATATGGGCCGAATCGCCAGCCAGAAACAGCCGCCCGAATTGCATGGGTTCGCTCACGAAGCTACGCATGGGTGTAATGGTTTTTTCCAGAATAGGCCCCTCGGTCAATGTCCAGCCTGTCGTTCTCAGCCGAATCTGTAATTCGGCCCATATGCGTTCGTCGGGCCAGTCGTCGAGGGTGTCGGTTACGGAACATTGCACGTATAGTCGGGATATTTCGGGCGAACGCATACTGTGCAGGGCAAAACCTCGCTCATGATACGCATAAATAAGTTCGTCGGTCGAGGGGGGAACTTTGGCCAGAATGCCTAGCCAGCAATAAGGGTACGTTTTGTCGTAAACGGTAGTTAGTGAGGCTGGTATAGTTGAGCGGGAAATACCGTGAAAGCCATCACAACCCGCTACAAAATCGCAGGTGAGGGTGTGCGTTTCTCCTTGGTAAGTATACTGAATGGTTGGTTGCTCGCTTTCCAAACCTTCAATGGCCGTGGCCTCGGCTTCAAACAGAAGGTCGCCACCTGCATCCAGTCGGAGCTGAATCAGGTCTTTTACCAGTTCGGTCTGAGCATAGATCGTTACGTGGGAGCCGCCCGTTCGTTCGGCCAGGTCGATGCGATGACGCTGGCCATTATAGCTCAGAATAACACCATCATGCACAAGTCCTTCCCGGTCGAGTCGATCCGTCGCACCTGCCTGTCGGAGAACGTCTACTGTATTCTGTTCGAGCAAACCCGCCCGCTGACGACTTTCGACGCGCTCCCGTGATCGATTTTCCAGCACAACCGACCGAATCCCCTGCCGATGCAGTAGCTGGGCTAACAGTAGTCCGGCTGGACCCGCTCCGATGATGCCTACCTGCGTGTGGTGATTCATAGCTGGCGTTCATTTATAATTTCCTGGGCAGCCTGAAAAGCGGCATTCGCGGCTGGTAGTCCGCAATACAGAGCTGAGTGCATAATGACTTCTTTCAGTTCGTCGAGGGTGACGCCATTGTTGAAAGCCGCCCGAACGTGCATCTTGAATTCTGTTTCGCGATTGAGGGCAATCAGCATCCCCAACGTAATCAGGCTACGGGAGTGACGGGTTAAACCGAGTCGGGTCCAGATTTCGCCCCAGGCATAGCGGGTGATGAAATCCTGAAAATCAGCAGTAAAATCGGTAAGGCCGGCGTTGGCCCGGTCGACATGTGCATCGCCCAGAACGGCCCGCCGGACGGTCATGCCCTGTTCATACGTGCTCTGCGTGGGCGATCCCGATGCTAATGACTCGCTTTGGGTGGCTGGTTCCTCTAAAAACGCCAGCAGGAGTTGCACCACTTCATCGGCCTTTTCAACGACCGACATATGAGCCGCCGATAATTCGCAAAGCTTGGCGTTCGGTATCTCCTGCTGCATAAACTGGCCGTCGGAAACGGTCGTCACCGGGTCGTAGGTGCCCGCAATGATGAGCGTAGGAGCCGTAATGTGGTGGATAGTTGCTCGTAAATCCGTATCCCGAAGAACTGCACTGCACGCTACATGACCTTCGGCTGTGTTTGCCTTAATCATCGTTAGCAAGCGTGCTGTCGATTCTGGATTTGCCTGTTGAAATCCATCGGTCAGCCAACGGTTCAGTACGGCATCAGCAATGGACGAAATACCCTGTTGACTAACGGTGTTAATACGGTCATTCCAGGCTGCAACGGTTCCGATTCTGGCGGCTGTATTGCAAAGAACCAGCTTGTCGATTCGGTCGGGATGATGAACTGCCAGCCATTGTCCAATCAGCCCACCCATCGACAAGCCACAAAAGTGCACTTTCGCGATGCCTAATGCGTCTAGTAAGCCAAGCACGTCCTGTCCTAAATCGGCTATACTGATGGGTTCCAGCGAAGGTGGGGTTTGCCCATGTCCGATTGTATCGTAGCGCAGAATCCGAAAATGAGACCGTAACGGCTCCACCACATCGTTCCACATGGTCAGATCAGAGCCCAGCGAATTGGAAAAAAGCAGAACAGGCCCTTGCTCCAGGCCTTCGAGCTGGTAGTGGACTAGGTTTCCGTTTATCTGTAGATAAGCCATTGTCAGGGTTGAGTAGTCAGGTTTTGTTGCATCCGGGCGGTATCGACGTCGAGGGTACGGATCAGATCGTTGGCATGGTGGAGGTTGGCAGCCGTGAGTTTAACTAGTTCCCGGATAACCGGCCATTCGCTGTGCCAGGCTCCGGCAGCTCGTTCGTGAGGCTGGTTCATTGCGCCTAACAGGCTGGCTACCAGATAGGGTGTCCGGTGCGCAATAGCCACCATAAACGTAGAGGTTACAGGGTTTCGCTTGTGCGGCATGGACGATGAGCCACCCTTGCCTTCGGCAGCCCCTTCCCGAACTTCACCGACTTCGGTTTGCATCAGCAGGATGATGTCGTTTGCCAGTTTGCCAAGTGACCCGTTTAAAATGCCCAGTGTAGATGCCAGATCGGCCAGCCGATCCCGTTGTGTATGCCAGGCCGTAGCGGTCGTGCCGAGGTCTAATTCCGCAGCCATCAATTCGCAAATCGTACGATAATGCGCTCCGAACGACTGCCCATTTCCAACCGGACCGCCCAACTGTATTACCAGGCATTCCTGACGAACCCGATCTAAACGCTCGGTGGAGCGAAATAGCCCACTGAGCCAGCCCGCTAGTTTGTCGCCGAAGGTAATGGGTAGCGCCTGCTGCAATAAAGTCCGGCCCATCATTGGCGTATGCTGATACGTTTGCCGAAGTTTTGTTAGCTGATTAATGAGTTCTTCCAGATCGGCCTTCAGTTGATCAATCGCCTGACGTAGTTGGCTCATTAACGCCGTATCGATCACATCCTGACTGGTTGCGCCCTGGTGTACGTATTGGGCTGCTTCGGGGCTTTTCTGGCGAACGCGTTGCCGGAGCTGGTCAACGAACGGAATGGCCGGGTTACCTGCCAGCAGCGTCTGGGTTTTAATCGACTCGATATCCCAGTCGGTTTCGGCACAACAATTCTTGATGGTTTCAGCCACTGACGCAGGAATAACCCCCATCGATGCCTGGGCCGTGGCCAGTGCCGACTCGAACGCCAGCATCAACCTCAGTTCGGCAGTGTCCGAAAAAAGGGATTCCATTAGCGGAGTCGTGAAAATTGAGTCGGCCAGCACAGCGTTAACAGGCTATAAGTCAAAAAATACGGTTTCGTCGGAACCTTGTAGATGAATGTCGAACTGGTAATGCCCTTCCCTGCTCTTCTTCGCGATGAGTGTATGGCGCCGTTCTGCGTCGACAGAATGGAGTAAAGCGTCCTGATTGTTGGCTTTTGGCTCGTCGGAAAAATAAAGCCGGGTATAGAGCGTTCGCAACGAACCGCGCAGAAACAGAATGACGTTGATGTGCGGTGCTGAATCCGTTGCAGTAGAACCCGGTTTGACGGTCGTAAACGTAAACTGATTCGTGCGTGTCGTACCGGTACCTAAGCGGCCAAACCCGGTAAAGCTGGCCTGATGGGGAGGGTAGGCAATGGGTTTTGTGCTGTATTGGCCTTGAGTGTCGGCTTGCCAGCATTCGATCATCGCATCGGAAACGGGTTGGCCATTGCCATCGAAAATTTGCCCGGATACGTAAATCAGTTCTGCCGAATGGGCGATGGGGTCTACAAGCTCTCCTTCGGCCAGACTGTTGAAGTCGTAGCCGTATTGATGGGCCGTCAGCCCATAGGCGAAAAAAGGGCCTACCGTTTGCGAAGGGGTGATGGGTAAGGTCGTCATTTACTCAAACGGGGTTTGATTTCGGCCATTCAGCACAATATTGAATTCATACGCCAGGGCGAATTCCGGCTCGGTCCAGTTCATGCTGAACCTGGCGATCAGTAACTCACGGGCGTGTTTCGGAACCGACTGGAAAATAGGATCATAGGCAAACAGCGGATCGCCCGGGAAATACATTTGTGTGATTAGCCGTTGATCGAGGTGGGGGCCAATTACCGAAAAATGGATGTGATTTGGGCGCCAGGCGTTGTAATGATTGCCCCAGGGATAAGCCCCCGGCTTGATGGTGTAAAACGAATAGCGGCCTTCGGTATCGGTGAGCAAACGTCCGGCTCCTAAAAAGTTGGGGTCCAGGGGGGCGTCGTGGATCTCTGCTTTGTGAATATACCGACCAGCGGCATTGGCCTGCCAGATTTCGACCAGCACATTCGGCAACGGCCGTCCCGACGCATCCAGCACGCGCCCCGCCACTTTAATCCGCTCGCCAATGGGTTCCCCATTTTTCCGTGCGTTTTTCGTCAGGTCATTGTCTAGAGGGCCCATGCAGGAATCACCAAAAACGGGCATCCGCAGGTTTTTCATCTGATCGGGCACCAGCATCAACGGGCGAGTTGGACTCCGTAGAATCGTGGATTTATACGCCGGCGACAGGTGCAGGGGGTGGTTGCTCAACGGGACAGATTGATCAAGGCCAGATGCGGTAGCAGGCTTATCCGGTTCAACGATGTTTGGCTCCATGTCGGGTTTGGTTCGGTGGTCTATGCGGGAGGACAAATCTATGGGGATGGTGCAATAATTTCTTGGATGATTCTAAAACAAGCTTGTACAAACAGAACATTAATCCGATATTCGGGCAGATAGTTGTCTTTTTAGAACATGAACCGCCAAGGGCTTAAAAACTATAAAGGGTTATATGGCGATCACCGATTGCCCTTCCCGGAGAATTTTATCCATCATGAGTTACTGGCTGTTCGTAGTAAACTATATGGTTGGGAAATCGATCAGCACTTACATACCGACTTATACCAATTATTCATTTTTACGGAAGGGAGTGGGATTGTTCTATCAGAACAACGGCGGGTTACGCTTCGACCGCCTTGTGTGTTGATGGTTCCGGCCAATACCCTGCATGGGTTTGCGTTTCAGGCGGGCATGGATGGCGAAGTGTTTACCCTGTCGGAGTCATCGCTGGACAAGCTTCTTCGCGACTCGCAGCACATTCGGCTGGGACTGAGTCAACTTCAACAGGTAACGTTCGAGGATTCAGGGGTTTCGTTCAATGATATACACTGGCTAAAAGACCGAATTATTCGGGAACTGGAAACCGATCAGCCGGAGAAACAAGGTATACTGGAGCATCTGACGCAGTTATTGCTGATTAGTTTGTATCGCACCAGTCTGCGTTCCGAAGCACCTGCGCCGAAGTCGGACAATCGAACCCTAACGTATTTTCTTTCCTTTCAGAAATTGATTCGCCAGTCGGTTCATGAGCCGAAGAGCATTCAGCAATACGCCCGCGAACTCCATATCACAACCGTTCATCTGAACCGGATCTGCCAGTCGATTGTCAACAAATCAGCCTTACAACTGGTACACGATTATCTGACGGCCGAGGCCAAAAAGTACCTGCTCAATACGTCCTGCTCGTTATCGGAGGTATCGTACCTGCTGAATTTCAAAGATCCGGCCTATTTCTCCCGACTCTTCAAGAAACAGACGGGTCTATCGCCCAGAGATTTCAGGAAACAGCAGGGGATATTATAAAAGGCCTTTCCGTGGCTTGGTAGAACACGCGCTAAGGAAAGGCTCGGTTTGTTGATGGACATACCAAACAATCTTCAATATTTTGTGGATTATATTCGTTAAAAGTAAGACCCGCCTGAATTTGCGTTATCTTGGGCGCGGAAAGTTCTGCTCACTAACCTCTATGAAAACCATTACGTCGTCTGCGCTGCTGGTGGTATTAGGTCTGGCCCTGGGTTTGTCAGGCTGTAACTCGGCCATGCAGTCTTATAAAAAAGGCGTTCGCCACTTCGATGCGGGAGAATATAATCTGGCCCTGACTCAGTTTGAGAAAGCCAGTAAAGGCACTATTGATCCGGCCCGGCTGAACTACTACGTGGCGGAGTCGTACCGGCTTTCGAACCGTTTTGGCGAAGCAGCGCCTTATTATCAGAAAGCCATTGAGGCCAATACGACCGAACCAACTGCCCGATTCAATTATGCTTATGCGTTGAAATCACAGGGGAATTACGCCGAAGCGCTTAAGCAATTGCAGGAGTTTGTTACCAATGCCCCGAAAAACACGGCCAAAGCGACTTTGGATAAGGCGAAACGGGAGGTCGAAACCTTGAAGGCCATCGACATCATTGCTAAAAATAAGTCGCTGATTACCTTGCGCAACATGAATAACCTCAACTCGCCCGGTGCCGAATTTGCGCCCGTAGTACGAGGGGAGGAATTGATTTTTACGGCATCGCGGAAAGAGCAGCTCTATAAAAACAACGGGCAGCCTATGCTCGGCTTATACAAAACCAAGCTCAACCAGAAGCCCGACGAAACCGGAACGTCGCCTGCTCCCGAACCCTTTAGCACAAATGTGTTTCAGGGTGATGTAAACGAAGGAACGCCTGCGTTTACGAAAGACGGGAAAACGATGGTTTTTGCGCGGGGCAATAATGGCAAACGCAAAGGTGGCCTGGATGTCGATTTGTATATTAGTCGCTTAGGGGAGGGGGGCGTATGGAGCCAACCGTTACGATTGCCCATCAGCGACTCGACAGCCTGGGATGGCTCACCCGCTTTTTCGGGCGATGGCCGTACGCTTTATTTTGCTTCGAACCGGGCTGGTGGAGCCGGGGGAATCGACCTGTACCGGACCAGTATCGACGCATCGGGGCGGTTTAGCCGTCCGGTCAATATGGGCCGCGATATCAATACGCCCGGTGACGAAATGTTTCCCTACGTAGGGCCGAATGCGAAACTGTATTTTGCGTCGGATGGGCATCCGGGCCTAGGGAAGCTGGATGTATTTGTAGCAACCCGTTCGGGCGGGGTTACACGCGTGGAAAACATGGGCCAGCCCATCAACTCCCCCGCCGACGATTTTGGCCTGATCTATACCGATCCGAACAAAGGATTTATGGCTTCCAATCGGTCGGGTGGTAAGGGCGATGACGATATTTACTTTTTCCAGGAAGGGCCTGATACGGATACAACCACAATTGTGCAGAATCCTCCAGCCAACGCACCCAAAATCGTTCATTACTTTATTGCTGGTACGATCTCTACGAATGAAACGCCTATTACTCCGCTTGACTCGGCAACGGTGAAAGTCATTGATGATGCTACAGGCCAGCCGATTGGCGAAGCTGTAACGGACAAGCCTGGTACATTCGGAAAATACCCCTTGCAGGAAGGCAAAGATTATACGGTTCTGGCGCAGCGGAAAGGTTATCTTACTCGTCGGGAGCAGTTCACGATGCAGGGCAGAAGCATTCCGCAGATATTCCTGACCAAACCGCAAACCGACACGACCTTTACCGTCGATCTGCTGCTCGATAAGGCAACGCTCAACAAAACGTTTGTGCTAGAGAATATTTACTACGACCTCGACAAGTATAATATCCGCCCGGATGCTGCGGTCGAACTCGATAAACTGGTGACGATTTTGCAGGATAATCCAACCCTGAAAATTGAGTTGGGTTCTCATACCGATGCCCGCGCTAGCGATGCCTATAACCAGAAGCTGTCGCAGAATCGGGCTAAGTCGGCGGTAGAATATATCGTATCGAAGGGTATCGACGCTGACCGGCTTACCTACAAAGGCTATGGCGAGACGCAGCTTATCGTAAAAAACGCCAAAACGGAAGAAGAACACCAGCGCAACCGCCGAACGGAGTTCAAAATTCTGGAACTATAAACCTTACAGACTATTCCTAAACATAAATGCCACCTCTTCGTGCTAGAGGTGGCATTTTGTCATTTTTGAGTGCCCTGAATTGTACAGGGTTATTTAACAAGCAACTGCGTTTGCTGTTGTTGGCCCTCCTTAACAATGACCAGCGAATAAAGCCCAAAAGGAAGTGCGTAAGTAGGTTGAAGGATTAATTCCTGATCATTAGCTCGCGACAGATTGATGGGTATTTCGAAGCCAAGAAGATTATATAGACGAACATCGACCGATGATTTTTCGGGTAATAGAAGCCGAAACGGTGCATTCGATTCAACCGGATTAGGGTACACGGTCAATCGGTCGGATAGGTCATTAGCAGGGCGATAAATGGAAATAATACGGGAGGTTTCTCGGCTTCCATCCAGGTCGGTTTGTACGAGTCGGTAATAGTTATGCCCCAAAGCGGGTGTTTCATCTACAAAGGTGTAGGCTTGCGTTTCCTGCGTTGTGCCCTTCGACTGTACCTTCCCTACATTGTCGAACACCTTTAAATCGGTACTACGCTGTATTAAAAAGTAATCAGCGTTTTTCTCCCAGGTGGTGGCCCACTCAAGCTTAACGGTTTTCTCGTCGGCTGTACCTTTCCAGAATAACAGACTTACAGGTAAAGGATTACTTTCCAGCGAAAAGGCACAACTGGCATCGCTGCTGGGGTCGGCAATATTCAGGACAACAAGCCGAACCGGATTCGATCCACAGGCGGTGTAACTGGAGCCTGTAGTGACACCCATGCCCAGAAAGCCTTCGTTACCCGTTGCTCCCCGGTCGTCCACATACCCTGTATGGCCACTGGCATCCACATTCTGGATGAGAACCGCTTCCCGGTGCCCCCAGGAGGAGCCTGAGTCCCGATAGAGCCAGCTAAAAATAGCCTGTTCTACGGCATAGGTAGCAGAACCGCCACAGGCGTAGTAGATGTTTTCAGAACGGCCCATCGTATACTGCCCTGAGCCATTACGTTGTACGCAGTTAGTCGCATAGGTGTCGGCAACTCGCTGAAAAGGGTCAGAACCGGGTATAGTATGTGTAAATAGATTATTGTTATACAGATAATTGGCCCAATTCTGGGCTGTATTGTCAAGGTTCGTTTCAATGCCTTCCAAAGGTTTACCTAGTACCGAACCACTGCCGTAATTGATACCCGCTCTGGCAGTTCGTTCGGCGTTGATTAAGTAGAGCGCACGTTGATTATCAGACAGTGTTGCATAGCTGGATGGAAGCGTGAGATTGCCCAGCGAATTAGCGGCCAAACCTAATTGGGTTTCTTCGGCACGTCGTGCTTTGTTAAATGCGGCCACTATTTGTGAGGTAGACGAGAAAAAGCCATACGGACCAAAGTCAGTTTCAGTTGGTGCTGTCAAAGAAACATCACTTGTAAGGTTCGCTGGAGCCTGGGCAAATAGTTTACCTAAATTTAAAAGTAGAAGCAATAGAAGACCATAGGTCGGGTGGTAGGGTAGTAGTATTTTCATTTTTATCACCTTGCGTAAACTTGAAAAAAGGTTAGTAGATATATTTATTTGAAAAATAGATAATTAATTATATATTAAAAAATGTATAATATATAGTAAGTCTATTGTAAATATAGTTTTTGTCGCTGTTTGTTTGTGAAATGGCACAAAAAAAGCCTGATATGTCGATCGACATATCAGGCTTTTTGATAGTATTCGAACCTAATCTTCGAGTATGGTGATGCTTTGAATTTTATCACCCTGCTGAATCTGGTCTATGACATCCAACCCGTCAACCACCTTACCGAAAGCAGTATGGTTGCGGTCGAGGTGCTGTGTATTCTGGCGGTTGTGGCAGATAAAAAATTGCGATCCACCCGTATTGCGCCCACGGTGCGCCATCGACAGGACACCCCGATCATGATATTGATTATCACCCGTTAGTTCGCAATCAATAGCATAGCCTGGTCCACCTGCTCCTGTGCCTGTTGGATCACCACCCTGGATAACGAAGTTTGGAATGACCCGGTGGAATTTAGTGCCGTTATAAAACCCTTTTTTAGCCAGCGAAATAAAATTGTCGACCGTTTTGGGAGCATCTTTCTCATAGAATTCGATGAGCATCGTGCCCTTATCCGTGTTCATTTGTGCCTTTGGCATAATTGCATTTGTTTAATGGGACGGCAAAGTTACGAGTATTTCCAGTGTTGTTTCCTAAAACCCGTTGAATTGAAAAAGAGAGCTATAGCAAATGACTGCAGTGAATGATCAATAATAAGTTAAAATAAACATGGTTCAGAGGGCTGTGAACCATTACTTACGCCACTACATCGATCAGGTTTTGAAGACCAGGGCCGTCCTTTATTGTAGCAAGCGTAGAAATGCCATCGGCGGCTTAGGGCCTGTGTATAAACACTGTTTTGGGCCTTGATAATAAATTGGCTCATTCGATTTTCTTTCTGTAAGGATTACAAAAATGCCTACTAATTATTAGGGCTCGATTTGTAAATTGGAACCAATTCCCCATATAATTTGGCCCGATGGGTCATATAAAATATAGCTGGCAATAGCTGTATAGGCATTTGGGATCGTTACATGATGGGCGATACGTATTCGGCTTTGAGCGGGTGGAATACAGGCGCACGACCATGTATTTGGGTCGTTCCAACTTCCGTTAGCAATAGTGTATATAAATGGTGTAGCCAGAAAGCTGGCTGTATAAATAGCGTTTTCTTCAGATATTATGACACTGCCATCGGCTGCTAAAGCAGGAGACCAGTCCGAGAATGTATAAATAGCATTAGAATTGATCTGCTGATTGATTGTACTGATTTTTACTTTCATCCCAGCCACAAATGATTGACTAAAAGGAGAAGTGAATGGAACTCCATCGATGTTTATCTGTAAACCGTTGGGTATAGTTGTTACCAGCATAGGCACTAGGTGGGGGTCTAGGTCAATAGAGTCTTTACCAATAATGCCGTTGCTATCATGAACTGTAAGAATAAGTCTATACCATACATTGGGTGAGGTTTCGCCTTGGTTAGGAATAGCTAACGTCCCACTTTGCGCTCCCGTCGAAAAAGGTGTTCCGCCATGGCGGTGAGTATTGTGGTGGAGGTAAAGCTGCCAACTGAAAGCTGAGGGGGGTAACAATCCATCTTCGGCATCAGTAGCCGTTCCCGAAAAGGCTACCGTCGTTCCGGCTTCATATACAGTATGGTTGGCAGGCGATAAAATTTTCGCTAAAGGTGCAGCATTGTGCCCAAGATTTGTTAAAGTAACATCATTGCTAGTTACGGTACCTTGAGAATTACTGACAATCACATGATAAGTCCCGAAGCTTGATGTTAATGAACCGGGTATACTGTACGTTGATGAATTAGCCCCAGGAATGTTAATTCCATTTAATTGCCATTGGTAATTCAGTGGAGTAGCGCCTGATACTGATACAGTAAACTGAATAGGTTGACCCTCATAAGCTGATGTACTGATAGGCTGGGCTGTAATTGCTGGACTCAGATTGTTTGTATATTGAATTCTATACAGTGTCCCCCAATCCCGGGAAGCAAAATACAAATTTCCATCTGGGCCCGTAGTCAGGCCTAAGGGTGATACACATATGTCTCTGGCGAAAGGTAGTCGTGTAGCTTGGCTCGTAGATAAATCGAGACAGTTTAGCCACCAGCCACAATAATCTATGTAGAAATAGCGGCCTATCCATTCGGGAGGATAGTTTGTTACTGATGGATTAAAAAACGTTCCACCCGTTATAGCACAACCTAACCCGTCGATGCCAGTTGCATGACCGTACGTATACAGCGGACTAATAAAATTCGGATCATTAGTTTGCCCTTCTGTGGTTGGCCAGCCAAAATTTTTTGATGGAAGAGTGGCATCATTAATTTCTTCATAGCTACCAAAGCCTACATCATTTACGAACAAACGACCTGTACCAGGCTGTATGGCTAACGAAAAGGGATTCCGTAAGCCCATTGCCCATGTAAGCCGTCTTGTAAATGAGCCACTTTGATAGGGGTTGTCGCTTGGTATTGAACCGTCGGGATTAATACGTAGTAGTTTACCATGGTTGCTGTCTGGGTTCTGAGCATCTAGCGATGATGAGTGATCGCCAATACCAACGTATAATTTACCGTCAATGCCAAAATGCATAGAGCCGCCGTTATGGAATACACCAGCCTCAGCTGGGTCAATGTCAAGTACTGTGAATTCTGATTCGAGAACAGCTATATCCCCATTGGCTGTAAAACGACTAATTCGGTTATGAGATGGATTTCCAGGAACTGTGTAATATAAATATACGTATCCGTTAGTTTCAAAATTTGGATCTATTGCTATTCCATCAAGCCCCCGTTCTCCCTGGCTATCGACTGTCAACTCGATAAAAGACGAGGAAAGCAAAACATCATTTTTAAAAATTCGCACTTTGCCTGCTTGCTCGGCGATGAAAAGTCGGCCATCAGGGGCAAAAGCCATTGACGTAGGATTTGATATGGACTGCGTTAACTGTACTATACTAAACCCGGGTGGTAGCGATTGAGCCAGACTTAAATAGTTATTCAACAACACTAGAACTAGAAAAAACGCTTTTAAAACGAACGATATTATTTTACTCATCAATATACTATGGAAAGAATGACTAGGCTAGAGAGCCGACCTGTTCAACACTTAGCAATTATTTGGTAAGCAGTGCATGTTGACCTGCCTGATGCGCATTGTCGCTACGGCCAGGAAAAGGCAGTAGCAGAAAATGCCATCAGTGGAGGAGGGGTCGGTCGTTAACGAATCGACTAGTAGTCTTTGCTGGCACATCTGTAAGCAAACCTTGGAAAGCACTGTTGGCCTTCTTTCAAGGTATGCTACACATTGATGAGGAGAGGAAAAGGTACTTTTTTAGAAAACAATGAGTCCTTCATTAGATAGGTCAGTTCTCATTGTTGTTTCAGCAAATTTAATACCATTGCTTTTTTTGTATACAATTTAGTACATTAAATTTTAATAATATACTATTTATAGGGTAATAATAGAGTTGCTGTATAAATAAGGCGCCCGGATTGGTATACATAGCAAGCAAAAAATATTTAATGCGATACGAGTAATTCTCTAGGAAATTATTCAAGCTAAGAGCACGAAACAGTTTGTACTTTACCCAGAAGGATTGTTTTAAAGAAAGCCGAATAGGAACTGGCTAGACTGACTATGTTGACGCTTTGGGTGAAACAGGTGTACTATCCTATATCGTATTTTTATAATTTTATTTAGTAATGACTATCTAGAAGTTCGTTTAGGCTGTGGTAAAGCCCTTTGCGAAAGACCTGAGTGTATAGAGGATTAACTATAAACTTGTTAGATGTCTTTTGCGGCTAAAATTCTAGTAGTCGGCTATAGTTTACATTCATTATTGTCGTAAAATCTCAGCTAATATGGAAACGCCAGCCAATCCACCTTTGTCAGACGATAATCAGGCTTTAACCCGCCTACGACGCTTTGAGGATGCCAATGATTTTCTGGAAACCTGTGACCGCTTATCGTCGGGGTACGAAAGTGGTCTTTATTGGGAAGATGTTCAACGGGCCCTGCGTATTGCCGCCGGTTTGGAGAAATGGCCCGATTGATGTAAAAGTAATGACTGGTCATGTTGGGCAAGTAGCTTTCTCAACGTTGTAGCGATCAGAAGCTATAAGTCGATAGGTTATTAATTTATTGTTGGAATAATCCAATTACATGGTTGTGTTTTTTAGGAAAATGCAACTAAATTGCCTGAGCTTAAGTTGGAAAGTAAAAACAGGAGCTAAGTCTTATCTTGTTTTTATTCAATACTACTTATAAAAATGGGTCAACTGAGTAGTACTACTCATGTAAGAACTACTACGAATCTGACTCTGCCCATTTGGACTAATAATGCATTCGTCAGGCCTTGGAAACGCAACCGATTCCTTATTACGATAATCTACCCGATTTTTTGAAGGCGGTAAAATCTATCGACGCCACCAATCGGTGTTTTGGTATTTTCCCCTTTGAGCAGTTTGGCGGGCCGGGCGAAGTGATTCCACCTTTTCGGAGTAGCACCTATGTAGCTGCTTTGGTAACGGAGGGAAGCGGTACGATTCATCTGGATGGTGTTCCCTACTGCGTAAAGCCTGGTACGTTGTATGTATTGCGCCCCTGGACGGTTCGGTCGATTCATAAGCAGGATCAATGGCATGGCTATGTCATTATGTTTACATCGGAATTTGTTACGAAACGTTCGGTACAGTCCGACCCCATGCGCGAATATCCGTTCTACCGGAAAGGCGCTCAGCCCTTGATTCATATTACACCTGCCGAAGTGGCGGAGTTATATAGCCAGTTTGAATTGATTGACAGGGAGTTTAATAACCCCAATCGACCTAAGGCCGACCGTCTGGATTTAGCCTATCATTTGTTGCAGGCGTTGCTGATCAAAGAACGTCAGATCTACCGCCAGACCCTTTCGGCCATTGAGTATTCACAGCCGATCTCTCTGGTTGAGCGATTTCAGAGTCTGCTTCAGATGTATTACCTGCCCGACCCGAATCAGGAGACTCCGGTTTTGCTGACGGTACATGAAGCGGCCGATCGACTGCACATTCATCCGCATTATTTAAGTGATATTCTGAAAAAATATACCGGCAAAACGGCCTTGCAGCACATTCGTGAACGAACGGTTTTTGAAGCGCAGAGCCTGATTCGAAACACCGATCTGACCATGGCTGAAATCGGGTACAGACTGAAGTTCGACGATCCGTCCAATTTTACAAAGTTCTTCAAAAGCGTTACGGGCATAACCCCACGCGCTTACCGCGAACAGGGGTATGTATTAGCTGCCTGACGTTATAACTGGTAATTAACTGAGCCCAACTTTAGGGATCTGCATTTTTTACCATTGAAACTACCAAACCTACCTGTTCTTCCAGATAGACTACCAGTAATTTTGACCCAGTGTTGACCAAAGTGACGACGAGTTGAGCTGGTTAGCTATCAATTGAGCTTATCTAACACGTATCAGGTTTACTATGTGGATTGTCCGCTTAGCGTTAGAGAAGAAATACACCATCGCCGTTATGGCGTTGCTGATTATGATTATGGGTGGGCTGGCAGTAACTCAGATGCCTACCGATATTTTTCCGCGTATTAACATTCCGGTTGTATCTGTCATCTGGGGGTATAATGGCCTGTCGACCAATGAAATGGAGAAGATGATCACCAACTTCTCCGAAACCTCACTCATCAATAACGTTAGTGATATTCAGCGGCTGGAATCGCAAACGTACAATGGTACGGCCGTTCTGAAGATTTTCTTTCAGCCAACCGTCAAAATTGAAGAGGCCATTGCTCAGGTAACGGCTATCTCGCAGACGATTCTGGTCAGGATGCCGCCCGGTACACAACCACCGCTCATTGTCCGATATAATGCTACCGACGTTCCGGTACTGCAATTGGGCCTTTCGTCTGATAGTCTGACCGAACCGCAGATTACCGACTATGCGCAGACTCGCGTTCGTCCGCAGATTTCGACTGTGCCGGGTAGTCGGCTCTCGCAGGCGTTTGGAGGGAAAAGCCGCCAAATTGCAGTAGACCTGGACCCTGAACAACTGATTGCCTATAACGTAACACCCGAAGAAGTAACCAATGCTGTTGCGGCCCAAAACCTGACCTTGCCGGGGGGCTCGCTACGGGTGGCAGATCGGGAATACAACGTCCGATTGAACTCAAAACCTGATGTGATTTCGGTCCTGAACGATATTCCGATTAAGGTAGTCGGCGGTACCACCGTACACATGCGCGATGTGGCGAATGTACACGACGGTGCTGCCATTCAGACCAACATCGTCAAACAGGATGGTAGTAAAGGTGCCCTGATGCGGATTGTGAAAACGGGGAATGCGTCGACCACCGAAATTGTCGATAAAATCAAGAATCAGATTTTGCCGACTATCCGGGCTGCGGCTCCCTCAAACCTGCGGGTTGAAGCCTTGTTTGATCAGTCGCTGTTTGTTCGGGCGTCCATCAAAGGGGTGTTGACCGAAGGGTTAATTGCGGCTTTACTGACGGCTGCGTTGATCCTGCTCTTTCTGGGTAGCTGGCGGAGTACGCTTATTGTTGCCATTTCAATTCCATTGTCCATTCTGACGTCGCTCATTATTCTTTATCTGCTGGGCGAAACGCTGAACATCGAAACCTTGGGCGGGCTGGCGCTGGCCATTGGGATTCTGGTCGATGATGCAACGGTTACCATCGAGAATATTCACCGGAACGAGGAACTGGGTATGCCGCTTCGGCAGGCTATTCTGGAAGGAGCGCAACAAATTGCGACACCAACACTGGTTTCGACCCTGACTATCTGTATCGTATTTACATCGGTACTGTTTCTGGAAGGCCCGGCGCGTTTCCTGTTCGGTCCGCTGGCCGAAGCCGTTGTGTTTGCTATGCTGGCTTCCTACGTGCTGTCGAGAACGCTGGTGCCAACACTGGCCGATATGATGCTGAAAAATGAACATCAGCACGATCATCACGGTACTAAACGGCCCAGCGCTTTCCGCCGATTTTATAATCGATTCAATGCGGGCTTCGATCGGTTTCAGGCGCGGTACGTTCGGGCTTTGGAATGGGTGCTGAATCACCGCCGGACTGTCTTTGTAATCTTTGTCGGTGTCGTGGCTGTTACGCTGGTTATGCTGCCGTTTGTTGGTCGGGATTTCTTCCCCCATGTCGACGCGGGTCAAATCCGGTTACACATGCGGGCACCTGCCGGAACCCGACTGGAAGCTACCGAGCAGATTTCAGCTAAGACGACCGAAATTGTCCGGGAGGTGATCCCTGCGGAAGAAGTCGGGTCGGTGATCAGTAATATTGGCTTGACTTCAGAGCGCTATAACTTCTTTTTCTCTGACAATGCTACGGCGAGTTCGGCCGATGCCGAATTGCTGATTTCGCTGAATGAAGAACGATCTCACTCGACCGACGATTATGTGCGTGCCTTGCGGACGCGACTCCGCAACGAAATGCCGGATATTTCCTACTTCTTTCTGCCGGCCGATATCGTCAGCCAGATTCTGAATTTTGGTCTAACCTCAACCATTGACGTACAGATATCGGGTTTCGACCGGGCCAATAACCTGAAAATCACCCGGGAAATGCAGGCGAAAATAGCGCAGATACCGGGGATGGTCGATGTGCATCTGCATCAGGTGCTGGATGCGCCTGAACTCTTTCTGGATGTTGACCGAGAGCGGGCGAGCCAGTTTGGATTGACCGAGCAACGTGTAGCTACTAACCTGAATATCTCGCTAAGCGGTACCGGGCAAACCCGCCCGAACTTCTGGCCGGACCCCAATACGGGATTCCCCTACATTATTGCCGTACAAACTCCCCCTTACAAACTGGATTCGTACGACAAACTGTTGCGGACACCGATTACGTCAGGGCAGCAAAGCAGTCCACAGCTACTGAGTAACATCACGACCGTTAAGCGTACAATAGCCCCTGTCATCATCAACCGGGTCAACACGCAGCCGACCTATGACATCTATGGTGGGGTTGAAAAAACGGATCTGGGCTCTGTTGCAAAGGAATTGAATAAGCTGGCGGCTGAATACAAAACGCAGTTAAAGCCGGGTAATGTAATCTCGATTCGCGGTCAGGTCGAAAGTATGGAGAGTGCGTTCAATCGGCTGGGGTTAGGCATTGTGTTTGCAGCCCTGTTTGTATACCTGCTGATGGTCGTCAATTTCCAGTCGTTCCGCTACCCATTCATTATTATCACCGCCCTGCCCGGCGCGTTGTGCGGGATGGTCTGGATGCTGTTTCTGACAGGCACTACGTTTAGTATTCCGTCGCTGATGGGGGCTATTATGAGTGTGGGGGTGGCTACCGCAAACAGTATTCTGCTGGTTAGTTTTGCCAAGGATTATCTGCCCGAAGTGGCTGGAGACGCCTATGCAGCAGCACTGGAAGCCGGTCGGACTCGGCTGCGTCCTATTCTGATGACGGCCATTGCCATGATCATCGGTATGTTGCCGATGTCGCTGGGATTAGGCGAGGGTGGAGAACAAAACGCGCCATTGGGTCGGGCTGTTATTGGGGGCCTTTTACTGGCAACCTTTACCACGCTATTGTTTGTACCCGTTGTGTTTAGTGCGCTGGCTCGTAAAACCGATGTCAAACCCGTAGACGCTGCCCCTGTAGCCGAAGAAGTGTAATTTTAATGAATAATGGATAATGAACAATGTAAAATGACTGCTATGCGGCTCGTATTTCTGGTGATCATTGCTCATTATCCATTTTACATTGTTCATTCAGTATAAGATGAGTATCATTTATCACATTGTTCCAGCGGTTGATTGGGTTTGTTACGAAAATGAGCCAGTTTATGAAGCTGCCAGTTTGCAGACCGAAGGATTCATTCATCTGTCGACGAAAGAGCAGGTGGATAAAACGTTGAACCGCTATTATCAGAACGTGCCCGATTTGCTGTTGCTGCACGTTGATACCGATAAATTGACGCATGAACTTAAGTACGAGCCATCGACCAATGATGAATTGTTCCCGCATGTGTATGGCCCGCTTAACAAAGAGGCCATAGTAACTATACAGCGTTTGAATTGATTGACTTTTAGCGATTTATATGAAAGCGTTACGAATCATTATTCCACTCCTGGCCCTGATTGCCCTGTTTGTGTTTTTCGGGGTATTGCCGCGTATTCGCAACAGTCAGGAGTTAAAGGCAGAAGCCATAGCCGAAAAAAATCGGGAACCGATTGTGAATGCGGTGCCGCTGAAATACTCGTCGGATACAACCGGGCTGACATTACCCGGCCAGATACAACCCTATCGGCAAACCCCTTTGTATGCCCGTACACAGGGATTTTTGCGTCGGTGGTATGTGGATATTGGCGCACAGGTGAACCAAGGTCAGTTACTGGCTACCATTGATGCCCCTGAACTAGACCAGGACATTGCCCGTGCCAAAGCCGACCAGCAACTCGCTCAAACAAATCTGGATCGTTTGCAGAGTGTACAGTTGCCGGGGGCGGTAGCTAAGCAGGACGTCGATACCCGCCAGTCGGCGGTAACGGTGGCGCAGGCGAATGTACGTCGGCTGGAAGCGTTGAAGGATTTGCAGCAGATTCGGGCTCCATTCAGCGGGGTTATCACTAGTCGGACAGCCGAAAACGGCGTCCTTGTGTCGCCCGGTGCCGGGCAGCCGCTATTCACGATTTCCGAAATTGGCACCCTGCGGGTATTTGTCGATGTACCGCAAACCTATTTCCAGTACGTCAAAGTGGGCTTGCCAGCCACGGTAGTTATTCCTGAATTAAAAAATCAGAAATTTACGGGTAAGGTTGTTCGTACATCGGGCACGTTGCGCAATGAGTCGCGTACGTTGCTGGCCGAAGTGGTTATTCCAAATCCGAAAGGCAATCTGCCATCTGGTTTGTACAGCCAGGTTAAATTCGACATGATCAATGCCAATGCGCCCGTGCTGATTCCGGCCAATGCGCTGCAAATAACGCCACAAGGGCCTCAGGTAGTAGTAGTCGATGCCGATCAGCGAGTTCGGTTTGTGCCTATCACACTCGGCCGCGATTACGGAACAACCCTTGAGGCTTCCAGTGGATTGACCGGACGCGAATTCGTCGTTACCAATCCCAACGAACAGCTTCACGATGGACAGAAAGTAAGGCTTCGGAAGCCAATTGCCGAAAAAACAGTGGCACGTAACTAGATGAAGAAACATATTTTTAGCGTATGGTTTTTGGCTTGTAGTGGGTTAGCCTATGCGCAGACAACGCCCGTTAATCCGACTGGAGGGGCCGTCACGATTCAGCCAAACGCCAGCCCCACGACTGGGCAAGGTACCGTTCAACCCCAGAATCCAGGAAATACACCCGGTGGTACTCAGCTACCCGCTACCTCAGCGTCGTCAGTAGACAATGATCTGGCTCCGACCTTGACGGTTAGTGGTTTCAAGCGATTTAGTGATCCACTACTCGAATCGCTGATTCAGTTGGGCCTCGACAATAGCCCCAATCTTAAAGCCGCTTTGAGCCGTCTGGAAGAAGCCCGGATTCGGGTACGGGTAGCCCAATCGTTTCTGTCGCCATCCCTGCGGAGTTCGGCATTGATCACGACTCAAAGCCTGTCACAACACCGACCGCTGGCGCTGACAACGGCCGCTCCTGACGAATTGCCGCGTTTTCAACTGAACACGTTTCAGCTATTACCCATCGATGCCAGCTACGAACTGGATCTGTTCAAACGGATTCGGAGTACCATTGCTGTAACCGAATTACAGGCCCAGGCCAGTATCGCTGACTATCAGGCGTTCCGGCTATCGCTGGCAGCCGACATTGCGCGGACGTATCTGCTCATTCGGGGAAATGATGCTGAACAGGCCGTTTTTCGCCGGAACATCCAGTCGCGCGATACTACCCTTTCGATACTTCGCGAACGCTTCCGGGTAGGATTGATCAATCAGATTGATGTGCAGCGGGCCGAAACCGATTACGCTACGTTGCAGGTAACGCTCAAAGGGCTGGAGCGTGCCCGTGTTGAACTGGTGAATGGATTGGCGCAGCTTTGTGCCCAGGACCCAACTCAATTTTCGGTGCCTATAGGTACCTTGCCAACAACCGTTCCGGTTTATCCGTATGCCAGTGTCGCCCCCGAACAAGTACAACGTCGGCCCGATTTGATTCAGCTCAGTCGGCAAAATCAGGTGGCTACAGCGCAGGTTACGCTCCAGCAGAACAGCACGCTTCCCAGAGTGAATCTGGTTGGTTCGGGGGGCATACTTTCCGGACGGATTGGCCCCTGGTTTACACCAAGCAGCGCCACCTACATTGTGGGTGTCAATGCATCTGTCCCATTGTATGAAGGGCATCGGGCCAAGCAGAACATTGCGCTTTCGAAGCAGCAGGTACAAACGGCTCAGCAAACCTATCAACAGGCCGTACAACTCGCCCAGCGAGATGCCGAAACCGCCCTCGATAATCTGATCTTACTCCGTCAACAGATTGACTTACAAGGGCAGACACTAACCTTGGCCCGCCGGACCGAACAGTACAACCGTGAGCTTTATGTTCGGGGGTTGGCCACCTACCTGGAAGTATTGGATGCCCAGCGTACCATTCTTACAGCCGAGCAGCAACTGGCTCAACTGCGCAGCCAGGAGATGCAATATGCCGTGGCTCTGCTTCGTGCCGTTGGTGGCGATTATTGATTAGTTTGCTGATGGCTGTTTTTGGTTTCTATTTAGTTGCCGTCTGCTAAAAAAATAAATAAAACGAGCTCGCTGGACCGTAAGCGTTTCATTCCGTTTGGTTGGAAATCGTAACTTGGACTTCGAAAATCAGTTATATACTAGCAACTTTGCTATAACTTATCGAAGTATCAATGAATCATACGTATGTAGTTATTATGGCGGGAGGTGTCGGAACTCGATTCTGGCCGTTCAGCCGCACAAGCTATCCGAAACAATTTCACGACGTACTTGGCACTGGCCGAACTTTACTGCAACAAACCGCTGACCGTTTTGAGGGCATTTGTCCCCCTGAGCATATCTTCATCGTTACGAGCTGGCTTTATAAAGACCTCTGCCAAGAGCAACTACCGCAGTTGTCCGACGATCAGGTACTTTGTGAACCTATTGCGCGGAACACGGCTCCCTGTATCGCCTACGCGTGTTATAAAATCGCCCAGCATGATCCAGAAGCCAACATTATCGTAGCCCCTGCTGACCATATCATCCTGAAAGAAGAGGAGTTTCAGCGTACCATTAAAACGGCGCTCCAGGCTACGACAGGCCAGGATATTCTGGTGACACTAGGTATCCAGCCCAGCCGCCCTGATACGGGTTATGGATACATTCAGTACATCCCTGAATCGGGCGATGCGATTAAAAAAGTAAAGACATTTACCGAAAAACCGCATCTCGAACTGGCGCAGCAGTTTGTGGCGAGTGGTGAGTTTGTCTGGAACGCCGGCATTTTCGTCTGGAATGTACAGGCTATCATCAAGGCATTTGAACAATATCTGCCCGAAGTAGCTGAGATTTTTGCCGAAGGGGCTGATGCATATTATACAGAAGGCGAAAAAGCCTTTGTTGATAAAGCATACTCGCTCACCAAAAGTATTTCCATCGACAACGGCGTAATGGAAAAGGCTGGCAACGTACACGTGGTATTAAGCGACTTCGGCTGGTCGGATCTAGGTACGTGGAAATCGCTTTACGAAGTATCGGACAAAAACGAAGACTTCAATGTAATCGACGGCCATATTATGCTGTACGACACCAAAAACTGCATCATCAAAACGCCGAAAGATCGGCTAGTAGTGGTTAATGGTCTAGACGGTTATATCGTAGCCGAGTATGATAACGTCCTGATGATCTGTCGGAAAGAAGAAGAACAGAAAGTTAAAAACTTTGTGGCCGACGCGAAAGAACGAGGCACGGAGTTTGTGTAGCATCGATTACCTTCCCGAGAGTTTTCGCTCTCGGGAAGCCAAATCCGCCTGTTAAACGGCCAGCAGGGCAATGGCAGAAATGATCTGTTCGTTAGCTTTGCAAATGGTGCTATCGGTATCTTGTGAAAAAAATAATTTACCTAAGTTTTTCGCTGCTTCTGACGACTCTGTTGCTGGAGTGTAAAGAAACCAACACGGATTTCTCACCCGGAGCTGGCGATACCCGTATTACGGGTACCTGGCGGCTTGTTGAACGGCTCTTTCAGGTCAATGTCAATACAACTGCCTATGATTCGGTCTTCGTCAAAGGCTATTATAAAATTGATTCGACACTGGTAAACGGGAAATACATTAAAGATTCCGTTCTTGTGAAAGATCATTACGTGAGGGATACCATCCAAATTACGAAATCGGTTGATGTTATTAGTCGGTATCCTGGGAGCCGTCCCCAAACCATCACGTTCAACACAGACGGCAAGCTAACCGCCAATGGGGATTCGATGTCCTACTACTTTCCCATCAAGTATTACCGGGTCGATACGACGTACCCCGATAGTCTGGGCATCAATTTTTACATTTATACCAATCGGGCAAACGTCTATTTTCAGCAGGGATTGCGGTTTAAAGGCGATACGCTTATGTTCCTGCCGCGTTGTGAACGACCCTGCTATTCGAAGTTCGTTCGGGCGAACTAAATGCGTTTCTACTGTTTGGTTGCTGTAAGGGTTACCGATGTCGTGCTGAACGGGTAATTGGCGAGATTCAGCGTACCCAGTACCCAACTTCCTACTTTGGTGCTGCCATCATACAGGTCAATGGTGTTATCGGCTCGCTGTAGGGTGATGGTTTTACTTTCCGAAAAAGTTGAGCTACCCGACGAGCTGGCTGTAGTGTAAGAAAGTGTAAGGTCAACTTTATCCAGTGCTGTCCCATTTCGTACCATCGCTACATTGCCACTAGCCACGGTTGTCGGTTGGCTGCTACTGGCCAGACTGATGGTAGTAAATGTATACGTTCCTGCTACACTTTTGGCCATGTCGGGGTCGGGTACAGTTTCGGTTTTTTTACAGCCACTGACCAAAAGTAGACAGATACAAAAGGTAGATAACCAATAGGAAAAGGTATTGAATGATTTAAACATAGGTTTTAGAAACTATTAATCTTCGCCATTGCTCTGACCGGAAATGTACCAGCTCCTTTAAATTTGGGTGGCGCAGCCGTAAAGGTAAAGTCCTCGGTCGGAACAGATGATAAATTGCATAAGTGTTCCACAATCAGAATGTTTGCACTGAGTAAGGTTGTGTGTACCGGGCGGTTATTTCCGCGTGTATCGTCGATGTTATGAGAGTCGATACCAACCAGCTTAACCCCACAATCGCGCAGGTAATTAGCGGCATCGGCTGTCAGAAACGGGTGGTTCTCATAGTAGGTTTCGGTGTTCCAGAAGGTGTCCCAGCCAGTATGAATGAGCACAGCCCGATTTCGCAGTTCGTAATTTCGTAAATGAGCGTCGGTAATCGCCAGGGTATCGGTATGGGGAATACGAATCACGATGCCTTCCAGATCGGTGAATGCTTCCAGACCAACCTGCGACAAATCATCACCATTCTCAAAACGATGAAACGGACAATCCAGATAGGTGCCTGTGTTGGTAACCATTTCGATCTTGCCAATCTGGAACTCGGTACCTGGCGCATATAATTGCCGTGACCGTTCACGACTCAGGTAATCGCAGATGATCGGGGCGGGGAGACCTTTATACGTGACCAATCCATTCTCAATCGTATGACTCAGGTCGATCAGGTAACTTCCCGAATGGCTTTTGGGTAAAGGGTTTCGTTTATGCGGTTCGGTAATGATTTCTTTGTTGACTATCTGGGCTTTACCAACCATAAGCAATCGTAAATCCGCAACGATATAGTCGATCAACTCCTGATCTGAAATTGAGTCACCGTCAATATCCAATCGGAAATCCTCACCTTTCAGGCTGCCGCCATTGGTAAATTCGAATGCGAAGTCAAACTTTACCCGCTTTTGTGTCATTCTGTTAATAGAACGCAGATGCTTATGATTTTTATGATGTACGCAGATCTTAATAAATCATAATGATCCTAATAGTCCGCGTTCTATATAACTATAACTGTCCCCAGCCTTGTGCCCGAATGGGTGTTTGTTGTCCGGCTTTGGTTGCCAGAACAATCTGTGAAGGGTCGGCTGTCAGATACCCAATGGCCGTAATTCGGGAGTGGTTGGCTAATTTCTCGAATTCCTGTGGGCGAACCGTAAACAGTAATTCATAATCCTCACCGCCGTTCAGAGCAGCCGTTATCGGACTAATTTTGAATTCGTCGGCAGCCAGATGGGCCTGATCATCAATTGGGATATTTTCATCAAAAATAATGGCACCCGTACCTGATTGGTGGCAAAGATGAAGCAGTTCCGACGCAAGGCCGTCCGAAATATCGATCATAGCCGTAGGACGAATACCCAAATCCCGAAGCTCATGAACAATGTCGGTGCGGGCATCGGGACGGAGTTGACGCTGGAGCAGATACGATCGTTCTTCCGGCAGGCTGGGTTGCATATTGGGATCGGCCAGAAAAACCTGTTTTTCCCGCTCCAGCAATTGCAGACCCAGGTAAGCTGCCCCCAGATCGCCCGTTACACAGACCACATCGTTCGGTTGAGCTGTATTCCGATACGTAATTAATTCTTTAGAAACCTTACCCAACACAGATACGGAAATAACTAACCCCGACCGTGAGGCTGTGGTATCGCCCCCAACCAGATCAACATCATACGCTGTACAGGCTGCCCGAATCCCTTCATACAACTCATCAATGGCTTCGACGGGAAAGCGGCTGCTGAGGGCAACGCCAACGGTCACCTGAATGGGGAGGCCATTCATGGCGGCAATGTCTGATACGCCAAACGTGATGGCCTTATAGCCAAGATGCTTCAGCGGCACATACGACAGGTCGAAATGAATGCCTTCTACAAGCATATCTGTAACCAACAGCCCGTACTGGTCACCCCAGTCGAATACAGCCGCATCGTCGCCAATGCCCCGTATCGTTTCGGGATGTGATGGAGCCGAAGTGGCTTGACGGATGCGTTCGATCAGGCCAACTTCGCCAATTTTATTTAGATCAGTCATGGGAATGAATAATGTAGAATAGCCAATGAATAATGGGAGGTATAAACCATGCAATGCGTGATTCATTACCTGTTATTCATTGAAAAAGCCGTTCCGATTGATTTACGGAACGGCTTTTTTTGCGAATTGGTTTATAACTCCTTACGGATTTGTCAGCGTATATACGTTTGTAGTACCACCTGTTTTCTGGCTAACGTCGGTCCGGGTCAATTTCAAATTACTATCATCAATGGAGTTGATCGTAAATGTAATTGTTCCATTCGTGCCCGTCGGAACAGGATTTAAGTTCGTCAGTTTTAGTGTATTGTCGTCCGGAAGCGAATATTGTCCTGTAAACGAAACTGTAGCCCCGTCATAGTCTTTATAAACGACCGTAGGTGCCTTGCTTAGATCAAGGCTGAATTTACTGTAATCGCGAATGTTACTGGTTGCTCCTTTCGTGTAAACAGTGGTGCTGTTTTCGTCCACTTTACTGGCGGTCCATACTTTGGCAATACGTTCCGAAACAGGAGCCACTTTATTACCATTGCAGCCCATCAGTAGACTGAACATGCTTAGTACCGAAAAGAAACCAATAAAATAAGTCTTTCTCATGGTGAATTGAATGCGGAGAATCAGAAGTGGCTAAAGTTACGCTAATTTTGATGTGACTCACAAAATTGATGCCTAATTATTCATTCAACTGATTAAGCGGACGATGTCGACAGAAACTCCATTACCCGCTTATACGCGTTCTCAACTCGCTTTACGCAATGGTCAGGACCGTGACGAAATCTGGTGTGCCTACAATGGCCTTATTTATGATCTGTCAACGTCGAGACTGTGGCGTAATGGGCACCATTATGAACACTGGGCTGGTCAGGACCTGACCGACGAACTGGCCGATGCCCCGCATACCAATGGCGTTTTTACCCGGTTTCCGGTAGTTGGGAAATTATGTTAAACTCAAACTATGGCACTATTAATTGCCGATAGCGGCTCTACAAAGACCGATTGGCGGCTTGTCGATACCGATGGGCAAACTCATGCTATTCAAACGGACGGATTGAATCCATATTATCAGTCAACCGCCCAAATGACAGAAACTTTACGCGAACAACTAGTACCGCAAGTGGCTGATGCGACCGTTCGTAAGGTTTTCTTCTATGGAACAGGCTGTACAGGGCCAGCCGTTAACCACATTGTGGCCGATTCTGTACAGGCTATATTGCCTGGCTTACAGGTTGTTGAGGTAAATAGCGATATGCTGGGTGCCGCCCGGGGCGCTACAGGGCATGAACCCGGTATAGTCTGTATTCTGGGAACGGGTTCCAACGCCTGCTGTTATGATGGAGAGAAAATCAGTCGGAGTATTCAGTCGCTTGGTTTCTGGCTGGGTGATGAGGGGAGTGGTGGGTACTTAGGTAAAACGCTGGTTCGGGATTTTTTTCAGGAGCGCTTGCCCGCCGATCTTCGTGAACAATTTCAGGAACGTTATGGGCTTGATCGGCCAACGCTACTCGAAAACGCTTATCAGAAACCCTATCCTAACCGCTATTTTGCTGCGTTCACGCCCTTTTTATCAGAGCGTCTGACACACCCATACATTAAGGGCCTGGTAACCGATGCGTTTACGCTGTTTCTGACAACATACGTGAAACGCTTTCCCGAATCCGGCCAATGGCCCGTTCATTTCGTAGGATCTATCGCTCATTATTTTGCCCAGCCTTTACAGATCGCCATTCAACAAACAGGGCTGATCATGGGTACTATTCTGAAAGCACCCGTCGAACGTTTAGTTGAATTTCATAAAAATAGCTGAGTATCGGGTGTTCACTGTATTTTTGTAGGACGGTTTTCGGTTTATGCCGAATCTGACAACTACCTGAAAGAATGGCAAATCGGTATTTTTTGAAAGTAAAAGACGTCGTTCGCGAAACGCCCGACGCCGTGACAATAAGTTTCTGGCACCCCATCAACGAAGAAGTTCGCTATCAGCCTGGTCAATTTCTGACGTTTCTACTCAACATTAACGGAGAAAAAATACGTCGGTCCTACTCGATGTCGTCGTCTCCTCATATGGACGTATCGCTATCGGTATCGGTCAAGCGTGTACCCGGCGGCACTGCTTCCAACTACCTCTGCGATCGGACCAAACCCGGCGATATTCTGGAAACACTGGAGCCCATGGGCACCTTTGTGCCGAAGCTAGATCCACAAAACCGGCGGACAATCGTACTGATTGGTGCCGGTAGCGGTATTACGCCTTTGTTTTCAATGGCTAAGTCGGCGCTGCATGTGGAGCCTAATAGTCGTGTATGGTTGATTTATGGCAACCGGAACCAGTCGTCGATTATTTATAAATCGCATCTGGATGCAATGGAGCAAGCCTACGGCCGTTCGCGTTTTCAAGTGACCCATGTACTTAGCCAGCCAACCTTTGGCTGGACAGGGGCAGAAGGCCGATTGAATCAGCACTCAATCAGTAAATTGCTAGAACAGCTACCAACCACCGAGCGTCAGAATGCCAGTTACTATTTATGTGGTCCCGATGGCATGATGGCCGAAGCTCGCTCAGCGCTCGCGCTTCTCGGTGTGTCAACCGAACATGTCCACAAAGAAAGTTTTGCTCACGCGCCCGTTACAGCTGGCGATGTAGTGGAAGAACCCATGACAGCTGCTGATTCAGGAACGCCCGAAGTAACGGTGTTATACGAAGGCAGCGAATATAAATTTACGGTAGCTCCGCATCAGACCATTCTCGAAGCGGCTCTGGATCTGGATATCGATTTACCGTACTCCTGTCAGGCAGGAATGTGTACTGCCTGTATGGGGCGATGTACGTCGGGCAAGGTAAAGCTGGATGAAGAAGATGGATTGTCTGAGTCAGAGTTGAAAGCGGGGTATATACTTACCTGCGTAGCTCACCCCGTCAGCCCGAATGTGGTGATCGAAATCGAGTAATTGATTATCTGAAACTATAAAAAGCCGTACACTGTGGTTTGTAATACCTTCAGTGTACGGCTTTTTATAGTTGAATTAATCCTACTCAGTTATTGACACTGACGACGGATGTGGTTGCTTTGCCAGTTGCTGATTGAACCGTTGTAGTAGCGAATGGGAGAGCGTCAGCACGCGCAACTGATGTCATGTTGGATGTAAGTGAAGCTGCTTTTGCCATTGGAGACTTACCGGGTTTGGCAACCAGGCCTCTTACAGACATAGCATGTTCGTTATTAAGTGTGGGTGTTATACTGGACTGATCTTCGGGCTTTGGAGCCGTTGGTGGTTTGGGTGTTGAGCGGGGCGTTGCTGGCAGCACAGGGGCGGCTGGCGCTACAACATCAGGAACTACATGTACATCGGGTACAACGGCAGGAGCTGTGGCTGCTTTCACCCGAACTGATGGACGAGTAGGAGCTAGTGGTGCTGCCGGAGCCGCTGGGGCAGGTATATACCGCCAGCGTGTTTTCATGGGGCGATCTGCACGGGGAGCATAGCGAATTTTTGGCCGAGCGCTTCGGAGATCATAGTCAATTTCTTCCTTGAATTCATCTGAAAAATTGAAGTTTCCATCAACTTTTACATCCATATCTATATTCGATAGATGCTCGCCATATTTACCCATTTCTTCTGATAAGCGTTCTAGCCGCTCGTTTAATTGCTGACTTTCACGCTCTAATTTTTGCAGGGGTTTTCGGGCTTCCTGCATTTTAGACTGAGCCGCTTCGAGTTGCTGATTGATTTCTTCGATATGCTCTTCCTGCTTTTTAATTTCAGGCTCCAGGGCCGCTACCTGCTTCTCGACATCGTCCAGTGTTGCCTTCTGCTTTCCATCCTGATACATTACCTGGCGTTGTTTTTCGATCAGGGCCATGCGTTGCTGCATCAGCTTCTGTTTACGCCACTCCAGCATTTGTTGGTTACGTTCAGATTCCTCAACGGGGAACTGCATTTTTTCCATCTGAAGCTGTAACGTCTGAATGTGCTGCGTCTGTTGTTGCATAAGCTGTCCGAGGCTATCCATTTTCCGTTGCTGCAAAGCCCGGAGCCGATTAAGTGAATCGTTAGGGACAAACCCAGATAGGGAGGCCAACGCGTCATAAATAATTCCGTTTCCATGAATATCCGCCAAGACTTCGCCCGGCTCATTGAGTGGATCTGGCAAATTATTGGCTGCGCCCACCGAGATAGTCGATAGGTCGATATGCGATAATCCTTCGCCCAGAGAGGCCATGCCACTCTCGAAAGCATGGTTTTTTTCAATGATCGTCAGGAGTATATCGCGGTCCGGTTGCGGAACGTTATCGAGCGATAACTGACCGGTCATTACGCCATCGAGCTGATGCTGTAACCGCATAACCCGCTCGCCCGATAGCCGTCGTCCTTTCCAGACTACGTAGCTAATATGGCTATCGTCGGCCATGCCGTATTCTGAACGGCTATCTACTTTATGCTTGCGGGTTGTCTTTAAAGGGTGAGGTTGGGTAGCTTGGTGTTTGGGTTTATCCTGCTTCTGAACAGCATAGACCGATACACTCATCAACAAAATCGTTATGAATGTCAGGCCAGCCAGGCTACTGTTCGATATGAAAGGCTTAGTTGGTACGCCCAACACCCGGCGAACCCGATGCAGTAAATGCTGACGTTTTGAAGCAAACGCCATCGCTAGTGAAGGGGCCTGTATCTGCTGCGTTAGCCGTAGCTCTTCGATACGGGCAAGGGCCTGGGCCAGTATTCGTCCATCGCCACCGCAAACCTGAACCGCCAAATCATCGCAGCAATGTTCGCGCTCTTCCCGAACGCGTGCCGAAAGCCACCACAACGCCGGGTGGAAGAAATACAGCACCTCAACGACGGACTGCAACAGATTTACTGCATAATCGTATCGTTTGACATGGGCTAATTCATGAGCTAAAACGGCTTCAATTTCCCGGATCGATAGGTTCGCTGCCAGACCAATAGGAAGTAATAGAACGGGTTTAATCACGCCAACCACCATCGGAACAGCAATGCGAGCTGATTCTCGTACCTGGATCAGCCCCCGGATACCCAGCGCCGAACGAAGCCGATCGGTCATTTGCGCCCAGCCTTTCGTAGCCGGTTGTAGTGCTGTTTGGCTCAGCCGTTGTAAGTAAAGCCAGCCACCTGCCAGCCGTAAGCCGAATAAGCCTACTCCGATCAGATAAATCAGCACAAACTGGCTCAGATGAATTTCCAGAAACTGCTGCAATTGCTGCTGCCAAGAGACCGTTTGTGCTACCGTTTGCCAGCGTACCGGATACAGAATGGCTTTGTGCCCATAGGAAGGTAAGGCCGGAATAACTACGGCAGGTTGATAGCACCAGAAAAAGGTACTAATCGATGCCAGCACCTGCAAAGACAAGGTGGCTACACCTACCTGATAGCGTAAGGCACTGGACCGTTTGCGCAGCAAATGCAGCACGATAGCCATGGGCAGTACCAATGCGAAACCCTGCCAGATGGCATGAATCAGTGTCCAGCCCAGCGCATCGACTACCGGATTCGATAAGAAATGGAAAGCGTTCATGAGTATAGGAATTCTTTGTTTGCGGAAAATCAATTTATCACATCCTCAATCGACAAAATCTGTTTAATCAGCTCAATCCAATAAATCCCGGTTCAGATTGTTCAGCAGGGTTTTGATTTCGTCCAGTTCCTCACGGGAGGCTTTGTGCTGGCCCAGTACCTGCATGACCAGTTTTGAAGCCGAACCTCGAAAGGCGGTCTCTACAAAACGGTCGACCAGATTACGTTGCGTGTCTTCTTCGGTGACAACGGCCGTATAGGTATGCGAGCGTCCGTCTTCTTCACGCGAGAGCAGACCTTTCTCGTACATTATTTGCATCAACTTAAGGGCCGTTGTGTACCCAATGTCACGATTCTGGCTTAAGTTATCATGTACCTGTCGAACAGTGCTGGGACCATTGGCCCAAAGCACGTGCAGGATTTCAAGTTCGGCATCGGTTGGCTTCATAAATGACCTACGAAAGATTTCGTAGCAATGATATACGAAGTTTTTCGTAGATGCAAATTTGTGAACAAAAAAGTTTTAGAATCACTTAATTGTAGGGTGGCTTACCAGCCGCTATATTGCCATTTGTAGACCTATTTACGAGCTAAAGGCTTTTCCAGCCGAGTTACTGATGACTGCCAACGAAACCCTGACCATTCCAGCCCGACCCGCTCGCCCATTTATCGGCGAAGCCCTAACATTGACAAGCTGGGACGATGTAAAACCTCTGTATGACAACCTGATGGAGCGGCCCATCCAGAACGCTGATGAGCTGCGGCAATGGCTGATCGACCGAAGCGAGCTGGAATCGTATCTGTCGGAAGATTTTGCCTGGCGATACATCCGCATGACCTGCGATACGGCTAATGAAGAACTGGTCAACAACCTGAACTTTTTCATTGCCGAGATTCAGCCACCGATGACCGCTGTAGGCAACGAGCTTGATTTGAAAGCAATAAATAGCCCTTACCTGAGTCAGTTGACCGACGAAGGCTACGAGGTGATGGTGCGGGGAATGAAAAAAGCCATCGAAATTTTCCGGGAAGAAAATATTCCGATTCAAACTGAGCTTCAGACCGAAGAACGGAAATACGGCGCTATTGTTGGGGCCATGACCGTTACCATCGACGGACAGGAAGTCACCTTGCCCAAAGCTGGCGATCTGTTACAATCCACCGACCGGACGGTGCGGGAAGATGCCTGGCGGAAAATCTGGGAGCGCCGTTACCAGGATCACGAAGCACTCGATCAACTCTTCGATCGCTTACGGACATTGCGGCATCAGGTGGCGGTGAATGCAGGCTTTGCCAACTTTCGCGATTATGCATTTGCTGCACTGGGCCGGTTCGATTATACGCCACAGGATTGCGTTAATTTCCATGAATCGGTAGCCGAAGCCGTTGTGCCCTTGCTTAATGAACTGGCAAAGGAACGTAAACAGAAGCTTGGCGTTGACCCACTCCGCCCCTGGGATGCGAAAGTCGATGTGGAAGGCCGTGCTCCGCTAAAACCGTTTGCCAATGGTGATGAGCTACTCGAAAAAGCCATTGCCTGTTTCGATCGTCTGGATAAGGAATTAGGTGATGACCTGCGTATTATGCGGGCGATGGGCCATCTGGATCTGGAATCGCGGAAAGGAAAAGCGCCGGGTGGTTACAACTACCCACTCGAAGAAATTGGCGTACCTTTTATATTCATGAACGCCACCTCCAGCCTGCGCGATCTGGTAACAATGGTACATGAAGGTGGCCACGCCGTCCACTCCTTCCTGACTCGCGACCTGCCATTGAAAGCCTTCCGAAATCCGCCGATGGAAGTAGCCGAACTGGCGTCGATGAGCATGGAATTACTATCGATGGACCATTGGGACGTATTTTTTGATAATCCGGAGGAGCTTCGGCGGGCTAAGCTTCAGCATCTTGAGTCAATTATCGAGACACTGCCCTGGGTAGCCACCATCGATAAATTCCAGCACTGGGTGTATGAACATCCAACGCATACCGATGCCGACCGTCGGGAGAACTGGCTTCGCATTTATGAGCAGTTTGCCGATTCAATAACCAATTGGGATGGCTTTGCCTATTATAAGGAATACATATGGCAGCGGCAGCTTCATTTATACGAAGTACCGTTCTATTACATTGAATATGGTATTGCGCAGTTAGGGGCCATTGGCGTTTGGCGGAATTACCGTCGCGATCCAAAACTAGGGTTGGACGGGTATAAACAGGCCCTGAGCTTGGGATATAAGCGACCCATTCGGGAAATTTACGAAGCTGCCCATGTACCATTCGATTTTTCTCAGGCTCACATCCAGGAGTTGATGAATTTTGTGTGGGAAGAGATTAAAAAGCTAAGTTGACAGCCATCTGTAGTTAGTCAGTAGGAAGGGGCGTTGTCCATTTGTGAAAAAACTAACGACAGATGGTTATTGACAAACGACTCTTTTTCCTATTTTTGCCGAATCAATTCGTAATCAAGTAGCTATGAAACGCGTACTCAATATAGGTTTGTTAGGTGTGTTGGTGTTGTCGCTGGCCTCGTGCGATTATCAGAAATATAACTCCGTACGCCAAACCGACTATCGTGCTGGTGATGTTAGCTCAACCTACCGGGCAGGCGATCCAGAGGTATATGGCCTTGGGAAAGATTCGCCGGCCGTTCAGACCCGATACAAATATGCTCCGAATGCTGCATTGGATGCTAAAGCAGACGAGATTCGGAAAAAATTGTATGGTCCTAACAATATAACTCAAGGTTTATAGGAACTGTTGAATAAACATAGAAAAGCGATGAATTGGTCAATCACTAGCCGGTTCATCGCTTTTTTTGTTCATAGTGACGGGCTTCTATACCTTACGCGTTTTATTCAACGGCCGTACCAAACGCACAGTAAGTGTAAATTTTTGTGTTACTTTGTTGAGTCAAACAACTTGAGAAAAAAGAATTATTTGGTGAGATAAGCCGCTCTACGCATAAATAGCCTTATGAAAATTGCACTCGTTACAGGTTCGGCAGGGTTGATCGGTAGTGAAGCCGTTGCCTTCTTTGCCGATAAATTTGATCTGGTCATTGGGATCGATAACAACATGCGCCAGTACTTCTTTGGTGCTGATGGCTCCACCGAATGGAATCGAAACCGACTGGCTGACACCTATTCAAACTACCAGCATCGCACCGCCGATATTCGTGAAGTGCCCCAACTCGAAGTCATCTTCAACGAATTCGGGACCGATATTAAATTAGTTCTCCATACAGCCGCTCAACCCAGCCACGACTGGGCTGCTCGGGAGCCATTTACCGATTTTGGCGTCAATGCCGTTGGTACGCTCAATATGCTGGAAATGACCCGGCTCCACTGCCCCGAGGCTGTGTTCATTTTTACCTCTACCAATAAGGTATACGGAGACAACCCCAATTTCCTGCCGTTGATCGAAACCGAAACCCGCTGGGAAATTGACCAGAACCATCCCTACTTCGAGAACGGGATTGACGAATACATGAGTCTGGACCACACCAAGCACTCCATCTTTGGCGCTTCGAAAGTAGCCGCTGATGTGATGGTACAGGAGTATGGTCGCTATTTTGGCATGAACACGGGCGTATTTCGGGGAGGCTGCCTGACGGGTCCCAACCATTCGGGCGCTCAGCTGCATGGCTTTCTGTCGTATCTGATGAAATGTGCCATTACGGGCAATCAGTACACCATCTTCGGTTACAAAGGCAAACAGGTTCGGGACAACATCCATAGCTGGGATTTGGTGAACATGTTCTGGCATTTCTATCAGAACCCACGTCCGGGTGAGGTGTATAATGCCGGTGGAGGTCGTTATGCCAACTGCTCGATGCTGGAAGCTATTGCCTTGTGCGAAGCGATTTCGGGCAACAAGATGAACTACCAGTATTCGGAAACCAACCGGAGTGGCGACCATATCTGGTACATTTCGGACTTGAGCAAGTTCAAGCAACACTATCCCGACTGGAACTGGACATACGATCTGAAACAGACCATGATTCAGATTCACGACAGCATGGCGGCCCGGTTAATGAGCCATAAATAAGTCGTCATGTAGTGGTCATTGATAGTCATTAGGGGGGGCATTTATTGCGGTATTGGCTGATAACAAATGCGGCCCTAATGACTATCAATGATTAACTAATTGACGACGCATGTCACTTGTCTGCTTGCATCTATAAAGCGATTGATTGAATCGGTAATGAGTTTTTTGAAATCTCCTCTACTCTGGGAAACGGGAGGCTGGCTTGCTTTTCTGATTGTCGCGGCTCTGTTGATAAGAGGTGATTTTCGTTCTCAACTGTCTCGCAACCAGCAATTTGGGTTGCTGATTGCCCTTCTGGGACTCTTATTTTTTAAGCGACTCCCTATTTTATTTATCAATTGGGAGCTGAATCCCGACGAAAGCCAGCTACTGTCGCAGGCTCTCACGTTGAAACACCATCCTGTTTACTGGAAATACATTGATGGGGCTACAATGGGGCCGCTCAGCTCATATTATGTAGCCTTACCCGGTTATGTGGGTGTGCCACTTAACTACATCGTTTTACGCTGGCTGGCGTTTGCGTGTATGGTGGTGAGTGTAACAAGTGGCTACTTAACCATCGAAAATTTCTTTAGTGCCCGTACTGCCCGGCTAGCCTTGTTTCCTCTGGTGGCTTTTCTGGCCTTTACGACCAACATGGATTTTCTGCATGCGACCAACGAACAATTGTCGCTGGCACTTATTGGTCTATCGATCTGGCAATATGCCCGTTTGTGGCGTCAACAGGCTTTTGACTCTACGACAGGTTTATTTTTGCTGGGCTTTCTGAGTAGCTTGGTTCCTTTTGCCAAATTGCAAGGTACCCCAACAGCCCTTGCAGTGGTTCTGGCGGCTTTTCTTACCCTGTTTAGCCAGTATTCCACCCTGCCGCGTTCAAAATTCTGGCAGGCCGTAGCTAGTTTGGTAGGCGGTGGACTTGTCTTTCCGCTGTTAGTTGTTGTGCTTACGCTCAGCTTTGGCGTATTTTCGGATTTCCTTCAGTTTTACATAGCGGGCAATTTTGCCTATGGAGCCGAAGCATCGTTCTGGGATTTCCTGCTCTTGTTTCCAGCGTTTATTGCCCATACCACCGACTTTCTGGTATTCCTGTTGCCTACGTTTGCCGTGATATTGGCATGGTTGGTAATCAGGCCCCGCAATGGCGACAATAAAGTGAGCTTGCTATTATTTGGTCTTGCTCTGGTAGCTGCCAGCGGCTATGCAATTATCAAACCGGGCAATGCCTTTACCCATTATCTGCTTTACCTGTGCTTCCCAGTCTGCCTGGTCAATGCGTGGTTTATCGATAAGCTACGAACGTCTTTACAAACCATTTTATGGGTTGCATTTGTGGTGCTCTCTATTGGGATAAGTGCGTTTTTACAGGCTGACAAACCAGCCAGCGACCCACTAACCATTTATAAAAAGACGCCTTTCGATTTTCGGTTTTTTCGGCGATCGCCAACGGCACAGGAGGTCCTTAAACTGGCAAAATCGGGTGAAGATCTGGTTGTTTGGGGATGGGCACCTATGTATAACGTGCAGACCCAGATGCCTCAGGGCGTTTGCGATAACCATGTGATTCGCTGTGTGATGGGATCGAATCAGCCTGTGCATCGAGCGCGATACATAAGGAACATGGAAGCGTCACGTGCTCCCGTATTCATTGATGCAGTGGGGCCGAACTCTATCTGGTTAAATGATCGGGCCAGATTTGGCTATGAAACGTTCCCCGAATTAAAACAGTACATCGACCAATATTATCGACTGGTTGCCGAAGTAGAACATAACCGTGTTTTTGTCCGGAAAGATCGGTACAAAATGGTAACAGATTAATTGTTTAATTGGAAGGTTTTATAGCCCTTCTTGCTTGTAATTAGTAAACTATATGTGGACGAAAAAAGGACTGATTTATAAACCCGATGGTTCTAAACCATTCAGCCGTACACACGCACAGGTTCCGTTTGGCTACCCGATGGATGGTAAAATTCGGGTGTACTTCTCCACGCGTGATGAAAACATAAACTCAGCCGTTTCGTTTGTTGAGTTAAACCCTGATAATCTTTCCGAGGTTACCTATGTGCATGACAAGGCATGTCTGACCAAAGGGGCTGTTGGTATGTTTGATGAAACGGGTACGATGCCTTCGTGGTTTTTGCCTGTTGGTGACGAAATCTGGTTGTACTATACCGGCTGGAACAAAAGCGAGACGGCCAGTTACCGGCTCGGAATTGGTCTGGCTATTAGCCGGGATGGAGGCCTGACGTTTGAACGAAAATTTACCGGGCCTTTGCTCGATCGGTACATTTTCGATCAGGTTTGGGTAGCACAACCCTGTGTGATACGCGAAGAGCAGGCCGATGGATCAATCCGTTGGCGTATGTGGTATCTGTCGTGTACCAAAATTGAGGTGATTAATGGACACCCGGAGCCGTTCTACGATGTAAAGTATGCCGAATCAGCTGATGGTATTCATTGGGAACGTGCAGGAAAGGTATGTGTGGGCTACGACGAATTTACCGATGCCATTGGCCGACCAACCGTTTATAAGGATGGGAATTTGTACAAAATGTATTTTTCGTACCGCAATTCGCTTAACTACCGTACCGATGTTCAGCAGAGTTACCGAATCGGTTATGCGGAGTCAGAAGACGGAATTGACTGGGTTCGGAAAGACGAGCTGGCCGGTATCGAGCGTTCATCAGAAGGCTGGGATTCGCTTATGATGGACTATTGCCATATTTTCCCCCATCAGAATCAGTGGGTTATGTTTTATAACGGCAATGGATTTGGGGCTTCCGGGTTTGGGTATGCCACACAATCAAAAACTGATTAAAAACAGGCCGTTGTTGATCAAAATCAGTAGGGGGTAATTTGGATTTTGTCTAGACAGCCGCCTATTTTGTACTAAATCAGTATCTGGACAAACTATGAAAGAATTAGCAAAATACCTGATAAAAGTTGATGCCGAATTCAAGGATGGTCAAATCGTACCCGAAATACCATTTGAGGAAGTGATGGCATTGGTCAACGAACCAAATATTGTGATCGTAAAATCAGGCATTCCTGAAGAAATGCTCCGTGGAACTATTGATGCTACCCGCAACTGGGCGGCAAAGACTCCACTGGCCGAAGCACCTGATTCCTTCGACAATAACCAGCATAAGCAGCGGCTGCATATCGCTAAAATACAGCAGGCGCCCCAACTATTCCACGACCATACGTTCGACGCTATTCTCGACCTGGAAGAACCAACTAAAACAGAATTGTTGAGCGTTTTCAACCCACTTCGTCAATTCTGGAATAACCTTACCGGGAATAATGAAGAATACGGCATCCGTAAAGGGCAGCCTTATTTCCATCCACAGGTCACCCATTATCCATTAGGGGGTAGTTTCTTTGGGCGTCACTGGCACCCGCTCAATCCGCAGAAAGTCGGTACCATTCTGGCTCTGAATCAGTATGGTAAAGATTATACATCGGGCGGTACCGGCTATGTGATCAACGACCATATTATCGAAACGGAAGGCTTTCAGGAGATAGGCGATATCATCCTGTTCCGGTACGATTTGCCGCACTGGGTAAGCCCATCCAGCTTTGCTGATCGGTTTAGCTGGGATGATCCGGCTGGTCGCTGGGTTGCTATTCTGCCCTTCTACGATCCGTGGGGAACCCCGGCTGAAAAAGATGAGCCTCAGGGCTGGAAAGAGCATATCCAGACCGCTAAAGCGATAACTGTTTAAACTAAACAGTAGTTAGGAGTTAGGAGCGGGGAGTGAGAAGGCTGACGCAACAAGAAAAAATATGCGTCGGCCTTCTCGCTCCCCGCTCCTAACTCCTAACTACTTATTCTATCATGCCGAAGGTTAGTGTTCTGATTATCACCTATAACCAGCATAAATTTATCCGCCAGGCTATCGATAGTGTACTGGCGCAGAAGACGAATTTTCCTATTGAGATACTGGTAGGAGACGATTTTTCCACTGATGGCACGCGTGAAATCATTCAGGAATATGAGCGTCAGCATCCTGGTCTGGTAATTGGAGTACTTCACCCGCACAATATGGGTAAAAATGGGGGAATCAATTTTTTAGAGACCCTCAAACGGGCCAAAGGTGAATATTATGCGCTGATCGACGGTGATGATTATCTGACAGACCCACTTAAACTTCAGAAACAGGCCGATTTGCTGGACGCCCATCCCGATTACTCGATGACGTTTCATAATGCGTTGATTACCTACGAAGATGGAAGCCCTTCGTACATACTCAACGGCCCGGATATGAAGCCTTATTATACCGTTGAGGATCTCATCGGAGAAGATGAAATCTGGTTTATGGCTACGTCGAGTACAATGTACCGGAACAACATTAAAGAATACCCGGCCTGGTTTCGAGAGTCGTCCAGTGGCGATATTCCGCGCTTGATTCTGAAAGCTAAACTTGGCAAAATTGGCTATATTCCTGATGTTATGTCGGTGTACCGGAAAAACCGGGCTGGAGCCAGTTTTCACGATAATGAACGGGATGAAGTATTTTTGCGCAACCGGATTCAGATGTATAGTAATATAAACCGCGAGCTGGACTACCGATACAATACCGTTCTTCGGCGAAACATCGCCCGATATTATCGGATGATGCTGGATGCGAAACAGTACGAAGGAAGTTATTTCCGGCGTGCGCGTATTGCTCTGAAATACTTATCGATGGCTAAACCTGAATGGCAGAAGGCTAAAAAGGTAATTATAGAGTATATTGTGCCGAAGCCTTTAGCGAAACTATATAGCACCATCCGTCTTTTGCCCTATAGGTAACTGTTTTTGGTGTTTATTCTGATTTCTAGGGTTTTAAGGTTGTCTATATTTGGGTTTTGTAAACCAGAGCGACCAGGCTTTCACATCTTTAAAATACAGTATTCGAATGAAATTGAGCGTTGTCATACCTGCTTACAATGAAGAAGAGTCGTTGCCGCCTACGCTACGAACTCTCTACCAAACCCTGGCGAAACACGGAATCCCACATGAAATCTGTGTGACTAACGATAACTCGAAAGATGGCACGCTACGGGTGCTGGAGCAGTTGGCAGCTACTGAAATTCCGACATTAGTCTATTATACCAATCCTGGTCCTAATGGGTTTGGCTATGCAGTGCGGTATGGATTGGAACGATTCACGGGCGATTGCGTGGCTGTTTTTATGGCCGACCTCTCCGATGATCCCGAAGATCTGGTTAAGTTTTATAACAAAATGCTGGAGACCAATGTGGATGCCGTATTCGGGTCGCGTTGGGAAAAAGGGGGCAAGGTGATCGACTATCCGGGCCTGAAGAAGTTTATCAATCGCATTGCCAACTTCATTGTTCGGGTCATGATGGGTATCAAATACAATGATACCACCAACGCCTTTAAGCTTTATAAACGGGAAACGATAGAAGGCGTAAAACCTTTTTTATCGCCCCATTTCAACCTAACCGTCGAATTGCCCTTAAAAGCGATTGTCCGTGGCTATACATATGCGGTTGTGCCAAATAGCTGGACAAATCGTAAGTATGGCGAGTCGAAACTGAAGATTAAGGAAATGGGTAGCCGCTATTTCTTTATTCTGCTTTACTGCCTGATTGAAAAATACTTCTCACGGGGCGACTTCCGCAAGAAAACCGTTAACGCTCCTCCGCAAACCGTCAGCCGATAAGTTGTTTTACCCGAAAATACCTTTCAAACCTGGAATCTGATAGACCGCAACTGTCTGGACAACCGCCCAGATGATACCGCTTATCAACATATAAAGTAGTAACTGCCCCCGTTTTACACCGAACGATACGGCTAGTATGGTTCCGCCGATGGGCGTTAAAATGAGTGGTGTCAGTAGGGCAATTCCCGCCATACCTGCCCGCTTCCAGATACGGATGGCTAAACGGGTGCGTCGGGTAAAGCGTTTGGGGGGAGTAGACCGATACCGTTGCCACAGCGCTTGAAGGGCTGCTCCTGCATATGTCACTACTACTACGCTCAACATCATGCCCAGTGTTGTAAAAATGGCTGTTTCGAGCCAGCTAAGCCCAAGAGCTACTCCAGTCAAGGGCCCGCCAATAAACTTAATAGTACTGGCAATTATTACAGAGATGTACTTCGCAATCGGCATGGTAGTGATGTATGGGCTAGACAGGACATCGCAAGGGAACAACGATACAAAAGTATCCGTTGTTCAATTAATATGCCGTTGATTCGTTCTTCCTATCCGGGCCCACCCACTTATCAGTATAACGGGCACCTCCAAACCATTATCCCAAGCCTGACGCGCGTAGTAACCGGGGTTACCTATGAGCGCGAACGGCTAACGCTCAGTGACGGCGACTTTGTCGATCTTGACTGGATCGATAAGGGTCAAAAGCAACTGCTTGTTCTGACGCATGGGCTGGAAGGTGACAGCAATCGGCAATATATACGCGGTACGGCCAAGCTCTTTTCCGAACATGGATACGATGTGCTGGCCTGGAATTGTCGTTCGTGCAGTGGCGAAATGAACCAGGCTTTTCGGCTTTACAATCATGGTGAAATTGGTGATCTGGGCGAAGTTATTCAGCGGGCGCTTCAACGAAAAGCCTACCATAAAATCGTGCTAGTGGGCTATAGCATGGGAGGGAATATCACGCTGAAATATCTTGGCGTGTATGGCAAGCAACTCCCTGAACCCGTGAAAGGTGGGATTGCAATTTCGGCTCCTACCGATTTGGGCGCTAGTGCTGTGCTGCTCGATCGGGCGGCAAACTGGTTCTACCGAAAGCGGTTCATGAAAAAACTGATCGTTAAAATCAGTGAGAAAGACGCCCGATATCCGGGAAGACTGGATATGAGCAAGTTACAGCAGGTGAAACAATGGCGCGACTTCGATGAGTTTTTTTCAGCACCAGTCAACAGCTATCGGGATGCAGATGATTTTTATACTCAGGCATCGGCTGTCAATTTTATGCCGGGTATCGCCGTACCTGCTTTACTGCTGAATGCCCAGAACGACCCACTGCTTTCGCCCGAATGTTCGCCAGCCTGGTTGGCTGAGACCCACAAGCAGATTTTTCTGGAAACGCCACAGAAAGGTGGACACGTTGGTTTTCAAGTGGTTCGAGATGAATATACCTATGCTGAGCGAACTGCCCTCTCTTTTGCGCAAAACATTTGCTAGGTAACTTTAACTGGAAGCAATACGGATCAATTCGTTGATCTGGGTAATGATCGACACATTTTTGGGCGTCTCTATATCTTGCCCTACAACCTGATAGCCAGTAAACAGGAGCTCAGCTTTAGAAAATGTGCTGGCTAAACGGTTGACAAAGTTCTGCACTTCATGGTTAGCCAGTGAGGAAGTCAGCACTGTAAACAAGTAGTCGGGCTTATACCGATCATAGGCAAAAGCCAATTCCCTGAATGGTAAACTCTGCCCGAAGTAAATAACTTTGTTCGATCTCGACCGGATAATATAGTGGGCGAACAACAAGCTTATCTCATGGTACTCGCCTTCAGGTAAAAACAGCATGTATCGTTTCCCATTGGTGGGCTGAGAGGACAGGCTATCAATGGCAACGATGAGTTTCTGCCGGATCAGACTTGTCATAAAATGCTCCTGAGCAGGCCCTATCGATCCGGTTACCCACAAGGTGCCAATGCGACTCAGAAAAGGATAAACAACATTCAGGTAGGTATTTTCGAAGCCAAACTGGCGTGTATTGGCTAGCATAACTTTTTCAAACTGTTCTTCATCCAGATCAATCATGGCCAGTGTAAGCGCCTGAATCTGATCGGGAAAGCTAAGCGGTTTTTCCGAAATCTTCAGGACTTCCTGGTACAGTTCGTTTGGGGAGAGCTTCGAGATCTCTGAAATCTTGTAGCCGTGGTCCTTTAATAAGGCAATGTTCAGCACAAGCTTGAGGTCCTGATCGTCGTAGGTGCGGATATTTGTATCCGTTCGTTGTGGAGCCAGGATAGCGTATCGCTGCTCCCAGATACGTAACGTATGCGCTTTAATACCTGAAAGTTGCTCTAAATCTTTGATCGAGTAGGTGCTCATACAATTGAAGGTCTCAGTTGGATAGCCTCAGAACGGGACTTTGGTAAACGTGTGTGCAAAATACAACACCAGGGAAATTATTTTTGTTTAATGTTTTACCTTAAAACATAAACAAAATCGAAAGTTTATTATTTGGTCACGCGCTGACTGAGCCGTGGTATATTCCAAGAAGATAGTCGTAAAAAGAAAAAGCCCTGACGCTGCAGGGCTTTTAACGAGGGTGAAAGACGGGGCTCGAACCCGCGACCTTCGGAACCACAATCCGACGCTCTAACCGACTGAGCTACATCCACCGTTTTGGAAGTGCAAAAATAATGATTAATGAATAATGTACAATGGGTAATGATGTAATTAGTGGCAATTATTCAGTACCCATTGTACATTATTCAATAATTAGGCCTGCTTGCCTTGCTGGAAACGCTTTTCGGCTGCATCCCAGTCAACAATATTAAAGTAAGCAGCAATATAATCGGGCCGACGGTTTTGATATTTGAGGTAATAAGCATGCTCCCATACATCAAGTCCAATTACTGGGAATCCTTTTACCTCGGCAATATCCATCAGCGGGTTATCCTGATTTGGCGTTGAAGTAACAGCCAGACCCCCTTCTGGGGTAACAATCAACCAGGCCCAACCCGAACCAAACCGGGTTGTAGCAGCTTTAGTAAATTCGTCTTTGAAAGCATCGAACGAACCAAACTTCTCATTGATTGCATCGGCTAATGCCCCTTTGGGCTGGCCACCACCATTACCGGAAATTGTATTCCAGAACATTGTGTGGTTGTAATGACCACCACCATTATTACGAACAGCAATTGGCGCTTTGCTAACAGAAGCCAGCAGGTCTTCGATGGATTTATTCTCCAGATCGGTACCAGCAATAGCGTTATTCAGATTCGTCACGTACGCATTGTGGTGCTTGCCGTGATGAATTTCCATGGTTTGCTTGTCGATATTGGGTTCGAGCGAATCACTTGGGTAGGGAAGCGGGTCTAATACAAATGCCATTGTATTGATAAGTTAGAATGAAAGATTACTCGGTTGGGTTAACAAGCCTGTGTTAAATTATGTTCTTAGACGATTAAAAAACTTTGCCAATAAGGCCTGACTTTCTTCGGCAAGTACGCCTGCTTCGACACGAGTTTTAGGATGTAAAACAGAAGGTTGAATACGGCTGTAACCTCGTTTGGGGTCACTGGCTCCAATAACCAGCCGACTAAGCTGCGCCCAGAACAAAGCGCCTGCACACATCACACAAGGTTCCAATGTAACATATAGTGTGCAGTCGGTCAGGTATTTGCTGCCTAAATAATGTTCGGCGGCTGTAATGGCCATCAACTCAGCGTGGGCCGTTACATCATTCAACTGCTCAGTCTGATTGCGCGATTTGGCAATAATTCGATTTCGACAGACCACTACTGCACCAACCGGAATTTCTCCCGATTCGGCTGCTTCTTCCGCCAGCCCCAGCGCAATTTCCATGAAATACTCGTCGGGCATGTTCGTCGATAGTGACTACTTGTGAGTTAAAGCCGTTAAAGTGTATTTACCAACGACTATGACTCACAAGTAGCTACCTGGTTTACTGTTTCAGAACTTTTCGGACAGTTTGTCGATCACCAACCTGTATACGGAGGAAGTACAAGCCATTTGGCTGAGAACTTAAGTTAAGCTCATTCACTTTTGCTCGCGTTGTTTGTTGTAAGATGGGTTGGCCATTGGCATCGATGAGCGATAAAATAGCCGGATTCTGCGTCAGCGGCAAGTCGAGTTCTATCGTCAATCTGGTTTCTGTTGGAACAGGGTATGTTTTAACCAGCGGATCGAGCGGGTTATCTTCTACGCCTAGTAGGGGGAGTATGGTTATCGTTGCGCTACCAGAAACAGGGCCACTTCCGCAGAAGTTAGTCACTTTAGTCAACTGATAGGTTGTGTTTCGGGTTGGCCGTACTTCAACGACTAATGGGTTTGTACTGGTGGTCAGTGAATAGTTTTTGAGACTATCGGCATACGTGGCTGTCCAGGGCGCATCCCCGCCGAATGTTAGTGTCAGGTTTGCAGGAGTACCTTCGTAAATGTTTTGCGTGCCTGTCAGCGTAGCACTGGCCAGCGATCGTACGGTCAGTTGAGTAGGGCTATTGCTACCCGTAATACCAATTTCCGGGTTGTCGGCATTGACACGAACAAAATATTGACCACCGGGTAAGTTGGCTGGCAGCGTACCGGTAATAGGCGAACCGGTTGATGTGTTCGGTATGGCGTACTTTTTACTTGTATCAGCGGTACTGACCACTTCCAGACGGAATGCATTGCCCGAGTTAAACTGCCCACTGGTTGTAAAAGGTACAGTAATCGGAGTACCCGAGCAAACCGTCGATGAGGTAAACGAACTGGCCGAAACCGTTGGGACCCGAACATTGATCTGGGCGGTAGATGGATTGCCAGGTAAACCAAGCCCGCAGGTATTCGATACGGTTATGATCTGATAAATTGTATTGCCACGCGGTAGTACCGAAATCGTGGTGTCGGTTGAGCGCGAAGTGCCTGCATAGCCGCCCGTGAGCGTATAACTAAATGGCCCAACACTCGTAAACTTGAGATTTAGAGGGGCTCTTTGACCTAAATTGACGGTGGTGGTTGGGGCCGTCAGGGCGAGTGTGGGTGGAGCGCTAACCAGCACGCGAACTGTGGTGCGCGCGCTATAGCAACCATACGATGCAATCTGATAAACGTAGAAGGCATCGCCTTTTGGGTCTGTGCTTGGCGTAAATGTAAAGGGGACAGCCACATCGAATACGCGTCCGTAGGGATCAATCCATTTCAACTTACTGCCAGCTTCGCCGGTTGCTTCGAGCGGAGCAGGTTGGTCATTTAGACAGTAGCTCACCAGGGCTTTTGCTGTAGGAGGTGGTGGGCTCACAATCAATACGTTGATTCTTGCTCTACTGCTTTCGCAGCCGTCAACAGTTTGGCTGACATCATAATTTTGCGTACCTCCCTTGTCGATAGATGGGGTTGGCGCACTCGAATATTGATTCCCGTCGGGGTTATACCATCGCAGGTTTTGCCCATTGGCGCGTGAGCTTAAATCTTGTACGTTTTGGGCGGGCTGGTCTTGCTGGGCCTGACAGTAGGTGATATCTGATACCGATGGAGAACCCGGAAGAGGTTTAATCGTAACCGTAATGGTGGCTTTGGGCCCTTCGCAATTCTCATTGGATGTTTGCGAGACTTTATAAATCTGTGTGCCTACTGAACCCGTATTAGGGGTTGGTGCATTGCCACCTAACGAATTGTCAGAAGCGTCGTACCATTTCAGGTTTGATCCCGCAGCGCTCAACGTCTGTGCCTGACTCTTGTTGCAGTAGCTAACTGAGTTTACAACCGGAGCGCCCGGTGTGCTTTTTACACGCACCGACAGGCTGGCACGAGGCCCCTCACAGCCATTTAGCGTCTGGCTGACGTAATACACTGTAACACCTGGGCTGGCATTAGACGGTGTTGGGGCATTCGCTGAAGCAGTGCCTCCATTGGACGACGTGCCGTACCAATTTGGCGTAGCTGTATTCACTAAAGAGGCTGTTAGTGTTGGGGCATTGGTACCCTGACAAAAGTCAATATTTGATGTTCCCGGTGCATCAGGTGTATCTTTTACCTGAACAGGAATACCGATCCGTTCACTTTCGCAAC
>Ga0209933_1000673_pt1 | contig 52879 bp, 54 predicted proteins | sample ThiBiot_300_biof_FD_183944 | JGI IMG/M metagenome (GOLD analysis project Ga0209933, IMG submission 183944) | Wastewater bioreactor microbial communities from Cape Town, South Africa - Thiocy_cont_300_biof (SPAdes) | ecosystem: Engineered > Bioremediation > Thiocyanate > Unclassified | place...
CTGAGCGCCACCGGCCACGATCATCGCAGCGGCAGAGCCGAGGAGAAGGGTCTTGAAGTTCATATCCTGACCTCCAAAAGGTTAAACCAGGAGATATTTCTTTCTTCTCGTCGCCACCGGATCGATCAGTGATCTTTCCGTCAGTCGGCTCGCTCGAAGTCCGTCAAATCCCCGTTCGGCTGCATCTGCCTTTTGATTGTCCCCCACCCCTGGGTGACAGGCGCAACAGCGGGAACCGTTTTGCGATTCCGTGAAAGTGATCATACCGAAAGCCGCCGAGGCCGCTATGACGGAATTGCAACACTGCCGACCGTCGTCACGACTTCGCGATTAAGGTCTTCGAAAGAAGTGTTAACGCGCTGACGAGAATTGGCTTTTCCCGACAGGCATCGGCTGCGCTTGTACCTTCGGCAGCACCGGAGCATGGTGCCGCCCCTGTTCAAGCCCTGCAAGGATCGGTTTCCATGCCCACCATCGAACGCGACGCGATTCTGGCGCGACTCGCCACCATCCCCGGACCGGACGGCTCGGGAGACATCGTTTCGCTCGGCCTCGTCTCGGACATCGTCGTCAATGGCGGCAAGGTCATGTTCTCGATCACCGTCGACGCGGCCCGCGCCGGCGCCATGGAGCCGCTGCGCGCCCGCGCAGCCGAGGCGGTCAAGGCGCTGCCGGGCGTCGAGAGCACGCTGGTGATCCTGACGGCGGAGCGGAAGGGCGGCGCGGGTCAGGCTTCAGCCCATTCGCACCCCCACCCGCCGCGCGCACCCGCCGCGCCGGCGGCGTCGGCGAGCGGCAAGCCGGGCATTCCGGGTGTCGGCGCCATCGTCGCCGTCGCATCCGGCAAGGGCGGCGTCGGCAAGTCGACCACGGCGGTCAATCTCGCGCTCGGCCTCGCCGCCAACGGGCTCAAGGTCGGCCTTCTCGACGCCGATATCTATGGCCCTTCGGTGCCGCGCCTGCTCGGACTCTCTGGCAAGCCGCAGACGCAGGACGGGCGCACGCTGGTTCCCATGCAGGCCTTCGGGATCAAGGCGATGTCGATGGGCTTTCTCGTCGAGGAAGACACGCCGATGATCTGGCGCGGCCCAATGGTGATGTCGGCGCTGACGCAGATGCTGCGTGAGGTGGCCTGGGCGCCGCTCGACATTCTCGTCGTCGACATGCCGCCGGGGACCGGCGATGCGCAGCTCACCATGGCGCAGCAGGTGCCGCTCGCTGGCGCGGTGATCGTCTCGACGCCGCAGGACCTCGCGCTGATCGACGCGCGCAAGGGCCTCGGCATGTTCCGAAAGGTGAACGTGCCGGTGCTCGGGATCGTCGAGAATATGAGCTATTTCCTCTGCCCGCATTGCGGCGGACGGTCGGATATCTTCGGCCATGGCGGCGCCCGCCACGAGGCGGAGAAGCTCGGCGTGCCCTTCCTCGGCGAGATCCCGCTCGAACTCGCGATCCGCGAGACCTCGGACGCCGGCACCCCGATCGTGGCGACCGCGCCCGACAGCGCCCATGCCGCCGTCTATCGCACCATCGCGAGCCGAATCGCGGCTGCGGTCGCGGGCGGCGCCGGAGCAAAGCCGGCGCCGCGCATCGTCATCGAATAGTTCAGGCCTTCAGCGCCGCGGCGTTGGCGATGAGGAAATCGCGCACCGATTCCGGCTCGCGGCCGGTCCAGTCCTTGACGACCGATGTCGTGATGGCATGGAAGCCTTCGGCCGCGGCAACGTCGAAGGCGACGAGCCCCTCGGCCATCGCCGGCGGCAGGCCGGCGGCGGCGAGCCCCTGCCTCATCGCCTCGGCCGGAAGCGCGACATGCTTGACGGGCTTTCCGGTGACCTCGGACGCGAGCGCCGCCACCTCGTCCTGCGTAACCGGGGCCGGCCCCGTCACTTCGAGGAGAGACTTGCCCTCGGCACGCTCGAGCACGGCTGCGGCGACGGCGACGCAATCGGCCCGGGACACATAGTTCCGTCCACGATTACCGGTCGCCGTGTAGAGCGTACCCGTCGCTATGGCATGCGGCAGGCTGAAGAGCAGCATGTCCGCGTAGATGTGGTCGCGCAGCATCGTGAAGTCGAGGCCGCTCGCGGCAATGGCCTGCTCGGTCCAGAAGTGATCGCCGATGAGGCTCGGCTCGGGCGTCGGATAGGGAGACGGCCCCGAGAGATAGGCGATGTGGCGCACGCCGGCCTTGACGGCCGCCGCGACGGCATTCCGATGCTGTCCCAGGCGGCGGCCGGTCTTCTCGATGACATCGGTCGAGACCAGCAGCATGCGGTCGGCGCCCGCGAAGGCGGCGGCGAGCGTTTCCGGCCGGTCGAAATCGGCGGCGCGAATCTCGGCGCCCTTGGCGGCGAGGTCGGCGAGCTTGGAGGGATCGCGCGTCGTGCCGATCACCTTGCCGGCGCCCGATTCGAGCAGCGTCTCGACGACGAGACGGCCGAGATGGCCACCGGCGCCGGTGACGAGAAGGGTTGGTTGGCTCATGAGTCGCTTTTCCTGATGTATGGGCCGGATCGCAGCAGGCTTTTCGGTGCCGCCGGTTACGATCCGTAACTAGGCGCTTGAACTGCCGCCGTGAAGAACGCATGTTGCCGGCACCAAGGCACATGGCCGGAACCGCCTGGGCGACGGAAAGCCGGTCGCCCACCTCAGACGAAGGGCATATGAATGATGGACCGGCTGGAAGACGGCACGATGGCGTTCGCAGAAACCGACGACTCCGCCGCCACGCGGCTCGGGCTGCCGGGCTGCGCGCCCGAGATGGCGGCGCTCGAGGAGGGCTTCGGCGCCGCGGCGCTCTCGGCCGCCGATTGCCCGGTGCGGGATGTGCTCGACCGGCTCGGCGATGCCTGGAGCTTTCTCGTCGTGCTTCGCCTCGCCGACGGGCCGCAACGCTTCAATGCGCTGAAGCGCCGGGTTGGCGGGGTGTCGCAGCGCATGCTGACCGTGACGCTGCGCAGCCTCGAGCGCGACGGCCTCGTCTCGCGCACCGTCTATCCGACGACGCCGCCGATGGTGGAATACCGGCTAACCTCGCTCGGTGAATCGCTGGTGGAGCCGATGGCGGCGCTGACGCGCTGGGCGGCGCACCACCATGACAGCGTTCGCGCGGCGCGCTCGCGCTACGATTCGTCGGCGGCCTGAGCGGCAGCCGCGAGCCGCTGGCGCCCGCCTACTTGCCGCATTTCATGTTGAAGGTGCCGGCCACGGCGACGCCCTTCATCGAGGAATCGCGTTTCAGCCGCATGGTGACCGTCGCGCCCTCGACGAGTTCGGCGGCGCCGGAATTCAGCACCACCTCGCCCTTGCTACCGACCGTGCTCTTGTATTCGATGATGAGCATGGCATCGGCCGGGACGCCGCCCACGCCGACGCGCCAGACGTGATTCTCAGGCGACTCGATGATCACGGCCTCGCCCTCGCTCATCCCCTGCGGCACCTGCAGCGACCAGCGGGTCTGCTTGCAGGCCGGATCCTTGGCGGCGAAGGCCGCGGCGGGGCCGAAGACCGCCGCGGCGGCGATGGCCGCAGCGGCGAGGCGGATGAGGCGTCGGGGCGTCTTGGTCATGATGGTCGCTCGTCGGTGACGCGGGCGTGGCCCGGCAGTGGCTGGAAGGATGGCCACCAGAAATACAGCAATGGCGGCCGCGGCCAAACGCCGATTAGCGCGACATCAGCCCTTTCAGCGCGACATAATGGAGGAGCATGATCGTCTTCGCATCGCAGATGCGGCCGTCGAAGCTCATGGCGAGCGCCTCCGTGAAGGGCATTTCCAGGACCTCGATATCCTCGCCCTCGGCCTCATGCCCACCGCCGGAGCCATGGCGGTCCCCAGGTCGGTAGCGGGCGATGAAGAGATGCACTTTCTCGACGATGCTGCCCGGCGACATGAAGCTGACGAGCACTTCTTCGGGCGTCTCGATCGTGACGCCCATCTCCTCCTCCGCCTCCTTGCGGATACAGGTCACCGGGTCGTCGGCGTCGAGCAGCCCGGCGCAGGCCTCGATCAGCGGCCCGACATGGCCGCGCTTGAAGGCCGGGAAGCGGAACTGGCGGATGAGCAGCACCGTACCGCGATCGGGGTCATAGGCGAGCACGGCGGCGCCGTCGCCGCGATCATAGGTTTCGCGGATCTGGCGCTGCCAGGTTCCGTCCGAGCGCTGGTAGTCGAAGAGGTTGCGGTCGAGCTTGCCCCAGTTGCGCGAAAGGGGCGTCGTCTCGACGATGCGGACGCGGTCGTTCCAGTCGGTCATTCCGGCTCCCTGATGCGAATGGCCCGCGGGCCATCTTGTCGCGTGCATTGATACCGCAACGGATGAACAAATCACGACCGGGCCGGCCGCCGGATGCTGCGAGAAAAAATGTCGGATCGCCCCGGCGCCGTTCGTCATGTCGAGGAACCGGGCGCGGCCCGGCGGGTCAAGCGAGGGAGACAAGCGATGCGCGTGATGGTGATCGTCAAGGCGACGAAGGACAGCGAGGCCGGCGCGATGCCGACGCCGGAGCTGATCGAGGCGATGGGACGCTTCAACACAGAGCTGATCACGGCCGGAATCATGAAGGCGGGCGACGGGCTGAAGCCGTCCTCCTTCGGCAAGCGCGTCGCCTTCGACGGCGCCAGCCGGCTGGTCATCGACGGTCCCTTCGCCGAGACGAAGGAGCTCATCGCCGGCTACTGGCTCTGGGAAGTGGCCGACATGGACGAGGCGGTCGCCTGGGTGAAGCGCTGCCCCAATCCGATGCCCGGTCCAAGCGAGATCGAGATTCGCCCGGTGATCTCGATGGAGGATTTCGCGGAGGTGATGACCGAGGAAGGCGCCGCCATCCACGAGAGCAACCGCGCCCGCCTCGAAGGCTGACGGGTCAGCAGGCGGCGCGTCCGCCCGTCGCCGCAATCTCGCGCTTCAGCCAGTCGCGGAAGAGGCGCACCTTGCGGCTGCGCGTCGAGGCGGCGGTCGTCACGAACCAATAGGCGAGGCAGCTCTCGACGGCGATGTCGAAGGGGCGGACCAAGCGGCCGAGCGCCAGCGCATCGGCCACCACCATGTCCCAGGCGAGCATAACCCCCTGCCCCGCCATCGCCGCCTCGATCGCGAGGATCGGATCGGAAAAGCGGGGCCCGGCCAGTTCCTTCATCTCGAGGCCGGCCGCCCTGAACCAGTCGCCCCAGGCGACCATCGTGCCCTCGTCATGGATGATCGGTACGGTGGCGAGATCGGCCGGCGCTCTCAGCCGTCCTGCCCATTCCGGCGCAGCGACGGGGAAGAAGGGCTGCGCCAGCAGCTTCTCCGCCTCGACATCCGGCCAGTCGCCTTTGCCGAGGCGGATGGCGCAATCGATGTCGCTATGGTTGAGGTCAACCAGCGCGACCGATGCTGAAAAACGGATCTCGATCTCCGGATGCTCGCGCGTGAAGCGTCCGAGGCGCGGCACCAGCCAGCGCGCCGCGAAAGCCGGCGCGGCGGTCAGCGTCAGCGTCCCCCTGTGGCTCTCCTCGATCGCGCTGATTCCGTCGGCGAGCGCCCGGAATCCCTGACGGAAATGCGGCAGAGCCGCCTCGAGCGCCGGGGTCGGCCGCATTCCCTCCCGCATCCTCTCGAAAAGGACATAGCCGAGCCGTTCTTCGGCCCGACGGATATGTTGACTGACGGCTCCGGGCGTCACGCCGAGTTCCGCCGCCGCGGTCGACAACGTGCCGCCGCGCCCCACAATTTCTATCGCCCGAATGGCGTTGAGCGGCACCTTGAAAGGATTTGCCATAGAGAAAAACTATAGTGTGACCGAGATCATGTCGATAGGGAGCCGGCCGGTCTATCTCCATATTCGGTGGCGTCGCAGCCTGGGAGAACGACCATGATCATCACCAGCCTCTATCGCGCCATCATCCAGTGGGCGGCCCGCCCCGCGCTCGCTCATGACAACGAGAACGCGCTGTGGCGCTTGAGCGCCCACGACCTCGCCGATCTGCCGATCGGCCCGGAACCTGACAATGAAGGGGCCGCTTTCGACGCGGCCCGCCGCGACCGCTGCGCCTAGGCGGTCCGGACATCCCCGAGGAGAGAGCCATGTCGTTGCGTGAGGCCACGCTTCTGCGCCGTGAGGAAAATGAAGGCCGGGAGCGCCTTCAGGACCATTACAAGACGCTCAACCCGCATCTGCAGGCGGCTCTCCTCCACGCCCGCGCCTCCGAGCGCCGCGAGCGGCCCGAGCCCTGCGGCGGCGATTCCGACATGGACTGACGAAAACGTCGCGCGCCGACCGCGAGGCGGACGGGGCGCGTCCACTCCTTCATCTCTCTCTGTTTGGAGAGGTGAAGGAACCCCTGCCGACCCCGCGGCAGAAAGAGCCCCTTCCCAACCCTCCCCCGCTCCCCGGGAGAGGGAGTCCCCGGCCTCTCGCAACGCCGCAAATGCCTGCGCGCCGCGCCCTCTCGCCCCTTCTGGGGGAGAGCTGGAGAGGGGGTACCGTCGCCGATCGCTCAGGACCATCCGACAAGGCTCCCTCCCCCGCTTGGCGGGAGAGGGCGTGGTGCAGCCCCTTCCGGGTCAGGGGAGATGAATGTGCCGCCTCAGCCGTTGTCGAGCCAGGCGACCTGATCCGGCGTCAGGCGGATGTCGAGGGCCGAGAGGCTGTCCTCGAGTTCGGCCAGCGTGCGCGGACCGATGAGCGGGACCACCGGGAAGGGCTGGGCCAGCACATAGGCGAGCGCGACATGGATCGGGCTGCGGGCGAGCTTGCCGGCGAGTTCGATCGCGCGGTCGCGGCGTTCGAAGTTCTTCTCGGAATACCAGCAGCGCACGATCTCGGCGTCGTCCATCTTGCCCCGGCCGGCACGGTCGGTGAAGAAGCCGCGGCCCTGGCTCGACCAGGCAAAGTTCGGGATCTGCCGCGCCTTCAGCCAGCTCTTCCATTCGTCGTCCGAAGCATGGACGCAGCCGGCCCAGATCGGGTCGACCATCTCGGCAAGCGAGAAGTTGTTGGAGAGCGCGCCGGGACGCGTCTTGGCGTTCGCGTCGGCATAGGCGATGGCCGCGTCGAGACGCTCGCGCGTCCAGTTGGACCCGCCATAGGGTCCGCGGATGCGGCCGGCCTTCACCTCGGCATCCATGGCATCGACGAACTCGCCGACCGGGATTTCCGGATTGTCGCGATGCATGAAATAGACGTCGACATAATCGGTCTTCAGCCGGTCGAGCGTCTGCGTCAGCTGCTTGGCGATGATGTCCGGATAGACCAGCGGCGAATGCGCGCCCTTGCCGATGACGACAAAGTCGTCGCGGGCGATGCCGCGCGAGGTCTGCCACTCGCCGAACAGCGCCTCCGTCTTGCCGCCGCCATAGACGAAGGCGGTGTCGAAGAGGTTGCCGCCCGCCTCGTAGAAGGCGTCGAGCAGGATCGAGGCGCCGGCGAAGTTCGGGAAGAACTCGAAGCCGAGCGCGACCAGCGAGGTGTCGCGCGTGACGCCGGGCAGCGAGCGCTTCGGAATGCCGGCCGAGCGCTTGGAGATGACGCGGCCCGAGACGGTGCGCGGGCGGTTGGCGGACTTCTCGATATCGTATTCGAGGCCGATCGCGGCGCGCCACTTGTCGAGCACTGCGAGATTGCCGAGCGTATCGGCCCAGCTCATGCCGGGCGTCGCGAACTCGGTCTTGCCGGCGCGGATCGCCTCGCCGGCGGCGTCGGCCTCGAAGGAATAGAGCCAGCCGGGCTCGGTCACTTCGACCGTCTCGACCGAACCATCGGGACGATGGATGGTGATCGCGCCGGTGCCGCCCTCGCGGCCGCCGGCGAACCAGAAGTCCTTGACCTCGATGCGGCCCGTGGTGCCGAGAATGCGCAGCACATTGTCCTGCGCCACCGACACCGAGCACGAGACCTCGGCCAGGATGTCGCCGGGGAACTTCAGCAGCGCCGAAGCCCATTCGTCGACGCCGGACTTGCCGAGATGGCCGATGCCGAACACCTGCTCGGGCTCGGCGAAGGGCTTGCCCGACGCGGCGCCGGCGATCAGGCGCGCCACGGAGACCGGGTAGCAGCCGACATCGAGGATGCCGCCGCCGGCCAGTTCGTTGGCGTAGAGGCGGTGCGAGGGGTCGAACCGCGGCATAGCGAAGCCGAAGCTCGACTTGATCATGCGCACCTCGCCGATCGTGCCGGCCTTGATGAGCTCGACCAGCTTCGCCGTCTGCGGGTGCAGGCGATACATGAAGGCTTCGCCGGCGAAGGTGCCGGCCTTGCGCGCGGCGTGGAAGACCGCGTCGGCCTCGAAGGCGGTCAGCGCCAGCGGCTTCTCGACCAGCACATGCTTGCCGGCCTCCGCGGCCTTGATCGCCCATTCGGCATGGCTCGGATGCGGCGTCGCGATATAGATCGCCTCCACCTCCGGATCGGACAGCATCGCATCATAGCCCTCGATGATGCGGGCACCGGGGAAGGCGTCGGCGAGGCCGGGCCTCTGCGGATCGCGGGTCGCGATGGCGACGAGCTTGCCGGTGCGGGAATGGGCGACGCCGCCTGCGAAAGCGCGGGCGATGCCGCCGGGGCCGATGATGCCCCAGCGGAGCGGCTCGGAAGTCATGTGGGGGGTCTCCTCAGTCGATCGATAGAAGTCGTATATCAGCGCAACCGCTTGCCCGCGGCGTCGAAGAGCAGGGCCGCCTCGACGGGGATGGATACCGCGATGGTATCGCTGTCGCCCATATGGCGTTCCTCGCGCTCGATGATCAGCCGCTCGCCGCCGGCATTGGCATAGACGAAGGTGGTGGAGCCGAGATGCTCGGCGACGTCGACGGCAAGCGAGAGGTCCGTGCTCGCCCCCGCTTCGCCGAAATGCTCGGGTCGGATGCCGATCGTCACCGCGTCGCCTGTCTCCGGCAGCGGGCCGGAGAGCGGCTTGGCGAGTCGGGCACCGCCATGATTGACGAGCGCGACCGTCGCGCTGCCGGCGCCGGCCTCGACCACCTCGCCGGCGAGAAAGTTCATCTTCGGCGAGCCGATAAAGCCTGCGACGAAGAGGTTGTCCGGATCGTCGTAGAGCTGCAGCGGCGTGCCGACCTGCGCCACCTCGCCCTCGCGCAGCACGACGATCTTGTCCGCCAGCGTCATGGCTTCGACCTGGTCATGCGTCACATAGATGATGGTCGCCTGCAATTCGCGATGCAGCCGCGCCAGCTCGATGCGCATGTGGACGCGCAGCTCGGCGTCGAGGTTCGAGAGCGGCTCGTCGAACAGGAACACGTCCGGATGGCGCACGATCGCTCGGCCGATGGCGACGCGCTGCCGCTGGCCGCCCGAGAGCTGCGCCGGCAGACGATCGAGCAGCGGCCCGAGCTCGAGGATGCGCGCCGCCTCGTTGACCTGGCGGGCGATCTCGTCCTTCGGCTTTCCCGCGAAGCGAAGCGCGAAGCCCATGTTCTCGCGCACCGTCATATGCGGATAGAGCGCATAGGACTGGAAGACCATGGCGATGCCGCGCTTCGACGGATCGACGTCGTTCATCCGCTTGCCGCCGATCTCGAGATCGCCGGCGGTGATGGATTCGAGGCCGGCGATCATGCGCAGCAGCGTGGACTTGCCGCAGCCGGACGGCCCGACGAAGACGACGAATTCGCGCGACTCGACGGTGAGGTCGACGCCCTTGATGACGGGCAGGTTGCCGTAGGATTTGCGAACGCCCTTGAGGCTGAGGCTGGTCATGATGGGTTCCTCATTTGACCGCTCCCAGCATTCCCTGCACGAACTGCCGCTGCAGGACGAAGAAGATGACGAGCGTCGGAGCCGTGGCGAGCACGGTGGCGAGAAGGATGACACCGTAATCCGGCGTGTAGGCAGCCGTCAGCGTCGAGATCACCAGCGTGATCGTCTTGTTGTCCGGCGTCTGCAGCACGATCAGCGGCCAGAGATAGTTGTTCCAGGCATTCATGAAGATGATGATCGTGGCCGCAGCATAGGTCGACCGCATCGTCGGCATGTAGACGAAGAGGAAGATCTGCCATTCCTTGAGCCCGTCGACGCGGGCGGCGTCGCGCAGTTCACGCGGGAAGGCCTTCGTCGCCTGGCGGAAATAGAAGACGATGAAGATCGAGGCGATTCCGGGCAGGATGACGGCCGTGAAGGTGTTGTTGAGCTGCGCCCGCGAGATCATCACGAACAGCGGCACCATCAGCGCCGCGAACGGGATCGACAGAAGCAGGAGCAGCAGCTGGAAGATGCGCTCGCGGATCCGCGAGCGGAACATCTCGAAGCCGTAGCCGGCCAGGGACGAGATGACGAGCGTCAGCACCGTCGAGACCACGGCGATCAGGAACGAATTGCCGAAGACGCGCGGCAGGTCGACCTGGGTCATCAGATGCTGGAAGTTGACCAGCAGATTGCTGCCGAAGCCGAGCTTGCCGCGGACGATGTCCGGCGACTGGTTCGTCGAGCCGACCGCCATCCAGTAAAACGGGAACACCGACAGGAAGGTGGCGACCGACAGGAAGACGTAGACCCCGCCGCGGCGCAGGAGAGCGAGGCTCATGTCGCCCTCCGCCGGTCGCGGGCGATCATGAACTGGATGAAGCTCAGGATCGCGACTATCACCACGATGACCCAGGAGACGGTCGCCGAATAGCCGAAGCTCGGCATCATGCGGAAGGTCAAGTTGTAGATATACATCGACAGCGTCAGCGTGGCGTTGCCGGGGCCGCCCTGCGTGATGTTGTTGACCTCGTCGAAGAGCTGCAGCGTGCCGATGGTCGAGAGGATCGTCGTGAACAGGATCACCGGCTTCAGCATCGGGATGGTGATGCGCGTGAAGCGGGCCCAGGCCGGAATGCCGTCGATGCGGGCGGCCTCGTAGATTGACTTGTCCACGTTCTGCAGCGCGGCCAGGTAGAAGATCATGTTGTAGCCGGTCCAGCGCCAGGTGATGGCGGTGATGATCACCACCCGCGACCAGAACGGGTCGGTCAGCCAGGGGATCGGCGAGCCGATCACATGCAGCGTCAGCAGCGCCTGGTTGATGATGCCATCGGTCGAGAACATCGACTTGAACAGGCTGGAATAGGCGATCAGCGAGGTGACGCAGGGCAGGAACAGCGCCGTCCTGAACAGGCCGCGGAACTTCAGCGTCGGATCGTTGAGGGCGACTGCGAGCAGCAGCGCCAGAACGATCATGATCGGGACCTGGATGAAGAAGAAGATGGTGGTGTTGGTCAGCGCCTTGATCAGCAGCGCGTCATTGGCGAGGCGCTGGATGTTCGCGAGGCCGCCGAAGGAGAAATTCGCGCCGCGTCCGACCTGGAAGCTCATCCAGAGCGACCAGATAATGGGGTAGATCATGAAGAGGCCGAGCAGGACGAGAGCAGGCATGACGAATGCCCAGCCGTTGATCTGCTCGCTGCGGTCCAAACGCGTCTGCGCCATGCGTCCTTCCGATCATGAATGCCGCAAGATCACGGCGTGGCTCGGGGCCGCGCCGGGAAGAGACTGACGGATCGGGGCGGGCCCAAAAGCCCGCCCCCATGAAAGGACTTCGCGATTACTGCATCTGCTGGCGCAGCTGCGCGTCGATCGCCTTCAGCGCCTCGTCGATGTCGCCGCCATTGGCGATGTTCGGGATCTGCGCGCGGACGGCCATGCGGGCCTCCGGCGTGAAGGTGCCGTAGTCGACGGTCGGGACCTTCGCCAGCCAGTCGGAGAAGTTCTGCCAGACCGGCTCGCCGTTGAAGAACGGATCGCTCTCCTTGTAGGCGGCGCCTTCGCGGGCGGCGAGCAGCGAACCGACGGCGCCCTGGTTGATCAGGATGCCCTGATAGAAGTCGACGTCGGCGCCCCAGATGGTCTTGAGGAAGTCGACGGCCTCGTCCTGATGCTGCGACGAGGCGAGCACGTACCAGCTCGAGCCGCCATTGTTGGTGAAGTGGGTCGCGCCATCGATGCCCTCGAGGATCGGCATCGGCGCCACGCGCCACTTGCCGGACTGCTCGGGCACCGACTTGATCGTGCCGGTGATCCACACGCCCTGCGGCACCGCGGCAACCTGGCCGGAGGTGAAGGAGCCGGTGTAGTCGGTCCACCCCGAGACGGACTTGATGATGCCTTCCTTCGCCATGGTCTGGAAAGTCTGCAGCGCGGCCTTGAGGGCCTGGTTGCCGATGATGTTCGGCTCCTTGCCGTCCTTCAGGTACCACTGGCCGGTCGACTGCATCATCAGGACGATGAGGTCGTCGCCGTTATAGTCCATGCTGACCAGCGGCTTGCCGGTCTTGGCGAGAACGTCCTTGCCAATCTCGATCAGCTTGGCCCAGGAGATGTTCTGCATGTCCTCGGGCTTGTAGCCGGCCTGCTCGAGATAGTCGGTGCGGTAGAAGAGGCCCGCGACGCCGGAATCGAAGGGCAGCGAATACGACTTGCCGTCATGCGTCGCGGCCGCGACCTTGTACTGCGCGAACTTCGACATATCGATCGAGTCCGACAGCGGCACAAAGGAGCCGGGGAAGGATTGCAGGAAGCGCTGGATGTTGTCGTCCTGGATGAGGACGATATCCGGCAGGCCGTCGGTGACGCCCGCGAGGAACTGCGTCTGAAGCTTCTGGTTGATCTCGTCCTGCGTGATATTGGCGATCGCGAAGGTCGTGTCGGGATGCGTCTTCGTGTAGCGCTCCGTCGCGTCCTTCATGGCCGGGATGTTGAAATTCGGGTCCCAGCACCAGACCGTCAGCTCGGCCGCCGAGGCGGCGCTGACAAAAGCTGCGCTCGCCATCATCGCCGCGCCCATGAGAGCCGCCGCGAAGCGGCCACCCGCCCGCGCGCCCTGTCCCAGTCGCTTCATCTTCGTCATAAGGTCCTCCCGCTCCAACCGGATTCCACCCCGCGCGCCGGGCGGACTGGCTCACGCCAATTCCTCCCGCTCGGCACGATGGGCGCGTTCATCCGCCTCAATTCCGGTATCATTAGCGAGGGCATGCGACGCTTTGTCAAGCGCGCCACGATCGCTTTTGTCCGCGGTTGGGAAATGTGCGTCATCGCTCTGATATTGCATCGGAATTCTATCAGGCGGAGCATCTTTGCTGCGACGCACGCACGCGCCGCAGCGCCGAAGAACTTACGATCCCGCAATTAAGCTAACTATCCGGGAAGCGGCGTTCAGAGCTGTTCAGGCGCCGGACCAGCGGCCATGGAAGGCGAAGTCGCTCACCTTGCGGCGCGTGCGCGGCTCGCGCTCGCGCCCTTCCCCCTCGCCGAGCAGCGACGGGTCGCCGGCATAGCCGATGGCAAGGCCGGCAACAGGCTCGAAATCGCCGCTGATCCCGGCCGCGGCCACGACCTTGTCGCTGTCGAAGCCGCCGAAGGGGTGGACGGCGAAGCCGTTCGCCGTCGCCTGCAGCAGGAGATAACCGAGCGCCATGCCCGTGTCGTGCCGATTGTGCCAGAGAGCGCGGCCGCTGTCGGAATGAAGCTTCGCGACCGAATAGGCGAGCACCGAGGCCCGTTTCACCCAGGCCTGGTTGCCGGGCACGGCCGCGTCGAGGAGGGCATTGAAGGCCGGCTCGCCGCGGAACGCATAGACGAAGCGCCACGGCTGCGAATTACTCGACGACGGCGCCCAGCGCGCGGCCTCGAACAGCGGCTTCAGATCGGCCTCCGTCATCGTCCGGTCCGGATCGAAGGCGCGCGGGCTCCAGCGCTCGGCGATCACATCGAGAATGGGGGCGTCGGTCTCGGCGCGCTTGCGCATCATGGCTTCCTGGGGCTCGCATTCGGGGAGCGGCGTTGCCGCACGGGGAGAATAGAGCGCGGCGCGCCATCCTGCCATCGTCGCCGGCGATCGAACGGGCTGGCGGGAGGCCCGATGTCGCGCCATCATCGCGCCCGCCGCGGCGCCGCAGAAGGGCCGTGCGAGTGGAGGATGCATGATGAAGACGGTGCTCGCCTATGGCGACTCCAACACCTGGGGCGCGGCTACGGTCGCCCGGCCCGACGATCGATATGCCTATGAGGAGCGCTGGCCCGGGGTGATGGCGGCGACGCTGGGCGGAGGCTGGCGCGTGATCGAGGAAGGCCTTCCCGGCCGCACCACGGTGCACGACGATCCGGTCGAAGGCGCCTATATGAACGGCAAGACCTATCTGATGCCGTGCCTGCGCAGCCATCGCCCGCTCGACGTGGTCGCGATCATGCTCGGCTCCAACGATCTCAAGGCCCGCTTCGCCGTTCCGGCCTCGGACATCGCCGCCGGGGCCGGCGAACTCGTCAGGGTCGTCAAGCAGGCGGAAGCCGGCCGCGATGGCGGCGTGCCGAAGATCCTGCTTATCGCGCCGGCGCCGATGTTGAACCACACCGGCGAGCGGCCCGATATCGGGCGCATGTTCGTCGGCGGCTATGAGAAATCGCTGGAACTGGCGCCGCTTTATCGAGCGGTCGCGGAAGCGCATGGCGTCGCCTTCCTCGATGCCGGGACGGTCATGCGCTCCAGCGCCTATGACGGCCTGCATCTCGATCCCGACGCGCATCAGGCGCTCGGCAAGGCCGTGGCGGCCGCGGTCGCGGGCCTCGCCTGAACCGCCTCAGCGGCTCCAGGGCAGCGCAACAGCCTGCGGGACGGTCGAATGCAGGAAACTGCCGGCCGCCTCCGCCGACATCGGCCGCGCGAAGGCATAGCCCTGCAGGAAGTCGCAGCCCGCCTGGCGCAGCACCGCCGCCTCGCGCTCCGTCTCGACGCCCTCGGCCGTCACCTTGAGGTCGAGGGCGCGGGCGATGGCGATCGTCGCCTCACAGAGCTCGCGCGCCCGCTCGTCCGTCGTGATGCCGATGACGAGCGAGCGGTCGAGCTTCAGCTTGTCGAAGCTGAAGCGCCGCAGATAGCCGATCGACGAATAGCCGGTGCCGAAATCGTCCAGCGAGACCGCGACGCCGCGCGCGCGGAGGCTGGCGATGATCGACTGCGCGCGCTCGGGATTGGCGACGAGATGCGTCTCGGTCATTTCGATCTCCAGCCGCTCGGGCGGGAAGCCGATTTCGGAGAGCTGCGCGGCGAGGATCGAATCGAAGGCCGGATTGCGGAACTGGACCGGCGAGACATTCACCGAAAGGCGGACGCCCGGCCAATCAAGCGCATCGCGGCAAGCTCTTTTCATCACGAAGGAGCCGATCTGGTCGATGAGGCCGCTCTCCTCGGCAATCGGCACGAAGATATCCGGCGGCACGAGGCCGATCTCGGGATGCAGCCAGCGTACCAGCGCCTCGACCCCGCTCGGCTGCATCGTGGCGGCGTCGAAGATCGGCTGATAGACGACCGCGAGGCGGTCCTCCTTGAGCGCCTCGCGCAATTGGTCGGCAAGGCGCATGCGCTCGGCGCGCGCGGCGTCGATCGACGGGTCGTAGAAGGCGACGCGGTTGCGGCCGAACTCCTTGGCGAGATACATCGCGACGTCGGCGCGGCGCAGCAGTTCCTCGGCGCCGATCGCCTCGTCGTCGGCCAGCGCGACGCCGATGCTGGTGCCGATCTGGACGAAGCGGCCGTTGAGCGCGACCGGATCGTCGAGAAAGCGGACGAGGCGGTCGCTGATCTCAGCCGCGCGCTTCACCGTCTCCGGGCTGTCGAGCACGATGGCGAACTCGTCGCCGCCGACACGGGCGAGAAACCCGATGCCCTCGCAGATGTCCGCGAAGCCGTTGGCGACATGGCGCAGCAGATAGTCGCCCGACTCGTGGCCATAGGTGTCGTTGACTTCCTTGAAGCCATCGAGATCGAGATAGACCAGCCCCACCGCCGATCCGTCGCGCTGGCGCGTCTCGACCGCCGCTCCGAGGGCGCGGCCGAGGGCTGAGCGATTGGGCAGCCCCGTCAGTTCGTCGTGATTCGCCGCATAGACCGCCTGCTGCTCGCGCTTTCGCAGCTCCACGAGGTTGAAATAGCCGATCGCCATGAGGAACAGCATGGTGAGGCATACGAGGCCGACGGCGAGATAGGCCGTCGGCAGCACGCGGCGGAAGGCGGCATAGCCCTCGCGCGGCGACGCCCAGCTCAGCATGCCGATCTCTCTGCCGGACGGGTCGGTGATCTTCAGTCCGTTGGGCGAAGAGGCGTCCGGATGGCGCGACAGGATGAGGCCGTCGAGGACGAACTCGCGCGAGATGCGGGCGAGCGCCGCGCTGTCGAGCGCGCGACCCAGCACCAGGAGCCGCGGCTTGCCGAGCGGCGGCGCCATCTTCGTCGAGGATGGCAGCACCGATCCGACCGCGAGGGCGTAGATATCGCCCGATTGGTCCTCGACGAAGCCGGTGACCGAGTCATAGGGCGAGGAGCGACCGCGGACCTTGAGGACCATCGCGTCAAGCGCCGTGCCGAATTCCGAACCGGCGTTGCGCAGGGCCGGCTGGCCGCGGCTGTAGCCGAAGACGGTGCGATCGTTCTCGTCGAGCAGATAGACAGTATCGAAGAGGATCGCCTGACGCGTCGAATCCTGAAGGTTTGTCGATACGAAATCCGGATCGATCTTGCCGTAGAGCTTGGCGACGGCGTCGTCCCATACGGCGTAATCGCCATGCGTGTCCTGCAGCCGTTGCAGGAAGGAATTGAGCGCGGCGTTGACGGAACGCTCGATGCTGCGCGTCTCGCTGCGATCCACCTCTCGGGCCATGTCGGAGAGGATCAGTTGGCCGGCGAAGATCGCGGCAGCGACGATCAGCAGGGCGGGAAGTGCCACCTGAACCGCGAACCGCGCCGTGGGTCGCCTGAAGATGTTCATCGCCGCCAAAGTTTCCGCCGACGCCTCATCCAAACCATTCTAACTTTAAAGACAGATGAAGCCGACTACCCGGATTCCCGGCCATCAACCGGAAAGACGAGCGGCGAGTAAGCTTGACACGGGATCGGAACCGGCGACCGCTATGCCTTCGAGGTCCAGCCAATCGGCGAGGTGACGCAGTTCATCGGCGAGCGCCACGAGAACCGGCTCGGGCTTTCTGACGCGTTCCTCGAGGAAGACGCCTGGCACGCGCAAGACCGAGGCTGCGCGATCGGCCTTGAGATCGACGCGGCCGACGAGCCGGCCGCGATAGAGGAACGGCATCACGAAATAGCCGAATACCCGCTTGGGGCCCGGCGTGTAGAATTCGAGCCGGTAGTGGAAATCGAATATCCGCTCCGTTCGCGGCCGATGCCAGACGAGCGGATCGAAGGGCGAGAGCAGCGCAGTGGCGATCACCGGCTTCGCCGCCTCGAACGCAGCATCGAGGAAGGCCGGCTGGCGCCAGCCCTCGACGCTGGCGGGGAGCAACGTCCCGTCCTCGACGAGGCTCGCCAGCGCCACCTTGGTCTCGGCCACCGGCAGGCGGAAATAGTCGCGGAGGTCGATCTCGGTCGCGACGCCGAGCGCGCGGGCCGAATGCGCGAGCAGCTGCCGGATCGCTTCCGCCTCGCCCGGATCGGGCAGTGCGAGGATCTCCGCCGGAAGGACGCGCTCCGGCCGGTCATAGACCCGCTCGAAGCCGCGCCGCGAGGCGGTCGTCACCTGCCCGGTCCAGAAGAGATATTCGAGCGCCGTCTTGCCCTTGTGCCAGCCCCACCAGGGGCCGCTGCGCTCGCCGGGATCCTCGAGTTCGGAGGCGGCGAGCGGCCCGCGGCGGTCGAGTTCCGCGAGGACGGCCTCGACATAGCCGGCATTCTCGCTAGCGAATCGATGCACGCCGCCATAAATGCCGACGCCCTCGGCGGCGCGGCGCATCCGCCAGCGCATCAGCGGCTGCAGGTCGAGCGGCAGCAGCGAGGCCTCATGCGCCCAGTATTCGAAGAAGCTGCGGCGCCGGCCGGCCTCGAAGGCGCGGGCATCGAGCGCGGCGCGCGAATAGGCGCCGATGCGGCTGAAGAGCGGCAGGTAGTGCGAGCGGACGAGGATGTTGACGGAATCGATCTGGAGGAGACCCATGCGCCGTGCCGCCGCCTCCGCTTTCGGCCAGGCCGATTGCGCCGCCGAACGGCGGGCGGAGAAGCCCTGCGCGGCGAGAAAGAGGTTGCGGGCCTCGGTCGCGGACAGCGCCACGCCGGGGCTTGCGGGAAGTTCCGTCATGGCGATCGACCGTTTCCTGCGCGCGGATCGATGTCCGGCGGGGTGCGCGGATCAGCTCGACCTCTCGGCCGCATAGCCGGAGTCGCTGCCGCCGGCAAACATCCGCCGCCCCTCGCCGAGCCGTGCGAGCAGCGCCGTGACGTCGGTGGCGCTCATGGGCTTGGCCAGATGATAGCCCTGCACGAACTCGCATTGCAGCAGGCGCAGCAGCTTCAGCTGTTCCGGCGTCTCGATGCCCTCGGCCACGACGGCGATGTCCATGGCGTCGCCGAGCGCGATCATCGACTGGATCAGCGCGTTGGCGGTGGGGTTGGTGCCGAGTTCCGACACGAAGGACTTGTCGATCTTGAGCCAGTCGAACGGGAACTGGCGCAGGTATCCGATCGAGGAGAAGCCTGTGCCGAAATCGTCGAGCGACAGGCCGAAGCCCATGGATTTGAGCCGCGCCAGCTTGCGTTTGGCGATAGTCGGGTTGCGGACGAGGAGGCCCTCGGTCAGCTCCAGCTTGAAGCGGTTCGGCACGACGCCGTTGCGCCGAGCGATCGCGGCGAGGTCGTTGGCGAAATTCGGGTCGCGGAGCTGCACCGGCGAGACATTGACCGAGACCTTGAGACCAGGCCAGGCGCCGAGATCCTCGCAGGCGCGCTGGAACACGAAGCGGCCGATATCGTGAATGAAGCCGGTCTCCTCGGCGACGGGAATGAAGTCCGCCGGCGAGACGCGGCCGAACTCCTTCGAATCCCAGCGCACCAGCGCTTCGAGCGAGACGACGGCGAGATCGCTCGCCCGCACGATCGGCTGGTAGACGACCGAGAGCTGTTTCTCCTCGATCGCGCTCCTCAGCGCGAAGCCGAGGCGCTTCTTGTGCAGCGCGCCGGTCTCGAGCCCGGAGTGATAGGGCACGGCATCGCGCTCGGCCGAGTTCTTGGCCTGATACATCGCAAGGTCGGCCCGACGGAGCAGTTCGGCCGGCGTCATTTCCTCGCCCTCGGCGACGGCATAGCCGACGGCGGCGGTCACCTGGAACTGGAACCCGCCGACGGTGAAGGACTGGTCGAGCGAGTGGACCATGGCCGAGGCGACGCCGGCGACCGCCTGCGGCGCTGCGCGGCCGACCAGCGCGAGCGCGAATTCGTCTCCGCCGACGCGCGCGAAGGAGGCGTCGGGCGGCATGATCATCGAGAGCCGTTCGGCGAGGCGGCGGACGAGCTCGTCGCCGCCCTGGTGGCCGATCGAATCGTTGACCGCCTTGAAGCCGTTCACGTCGAGATAGACGATCGCCGCCTCACCACGCTGGCAGGCCTCGGCGAAAGCGGGGCTCTCGCTGATCTCGCTGAAACCGAAGCGGTTGGTGAGGCCCGTGAGGCTGTCGGTGCGGGCGGCGACCACGGCCTGCTGCTCGCTCTGAGCCTGCAACAGAGCGAGGCGTCGGGCGCGGATCGCCGTCCCCATGGCGATGAGGCAGAACAGCCCGAGCACCACGCCGACGGGCGGCAGAACATTGCGCAGCACGGCGGTGCCCGGCGCGGGCGGCGTCCAGACGAGATGGCCGATCGTGTTGCCGAAAATGTCGATCATCGGCGGGAAGGTCGAATCCTGGTCGACGGTCGTATAGTCGAGATGCAGGTCGTTGATGAGGAATGTCCTGCCGAGATCGGCCAGGCGCTCGCCATCGATATAGAAGCCCATCGCCAATAGCGGCAGCTTGGACGGGTCGGCGCTCTCGGCCTTGGAAACTGGCGCGACGCGAGAAACGGCGAAGAGCAGCGTGCCTGCCTTGGTGACGAGATAGCCGGAGCGGGCGGCGTTGTTCTCGACCGGCGCGGTGCGGATCAGGTCCTGGATCCGCTCGATCGTCGCCTGGTTGAGGACGTCCAGTGGCCGCGGCGCCGACTCCGGCGTCCACCAGTCATAGGCGATCTTGCCGTCGGGCGAGATGATCGCGAGGAAATCGGCGATCTGCGTGTCGACGATGCCGGTGCCGATATTGGCCTCGATCCAGGCGCCATCGCCGCGCTGATAGGCGTCATAGGCCTCTTCCCACCAGGAATAGTCGTTGGCGAGGCCCTGGACACGGGTATGCATCGCATCGATGCCGCCCATGACCATGGTCCGGGTGCCCTCGGCTGCCTGATCGTTCTGGCGGTGCGCCATCCAGGCGATGCCCGCGATGACCGTCACCACCGTAATGACGATGCCGGCGACCAGATTCAGCGTGATCCGCCCGGCGATGGGATTCGACATTCCGATCGTCCAACTCATTCGACGGCGCGATGCTAGTGCACGGACTTTTATGCGGACTTGATGAAACTCGATCGAGTTTTATCCATCGCTCTCTTCCGAGCGGCCTCGACGCGACCAGCACCCGCACCGCTGCAGCGCCTGCTGTGCTTGCCGCTACTTCCGCGGATGCGCGTTCAGTCAGTTCAGGGCATAGTAGAACCACCACCAAAGCGGGTATCAACAGAAAAAGCGCACCTCGGGCGCGACTTTGAATCGCCCGCTCAAGCATCTGTTTGGGCTGAGATTTTTGAATCCGGCCGTCTGTCGTCTCTCCTTCAGAGGACGATGCTATGGTTGACAAACGGTTAATCCTGCGCGCTTATTGCACCGCATTGGTTGTGTTGCGTATGCGTAGCCGTCGCTTGGGGGCGTCATGTCAGTCGTGTCGCATCGTCCGCCGGCCGGACCGGAGTCGGCCGGCGTGTCCGGTTGTCCGTTTCCGCACGGATCCAAGAATTCCCACCCTGTCAGTTTCGACGACTGGCTCGAAAACGACCTCAGATGCTCGGCCGGCAAGCGCGAATTCCAGCTCGGCCGCTATGTCGTTGCGCATGTGCGCAACGGCTACCAGTTCTCCGATGCCTTTGACCGTTTCGCCGCCGAGGTCGCGCTCTACCGCAAGGTGGGGTTCATGGCGATCGTGCAGACGCGGCAGCGCTTTGTCGATTCGGCCTCCGAACTGCGGCTGCTCGGCGACATCATCGTCGATGCCGGCTATGCCGACAGCGCCGGAGCGCTGATCCGCAGCGAGACCGTGGCGATCCCGCTCGAGATCGACTGCCCGGTGACGGGCCTGCCGACGCGCTACGAGTTCTTCCCGGTTGCGTTCTGCTGCCATGCCGGGGACCCGGCGGATCCGCTCTACGATCCCTCGCTCAGCGCGCCCTTCCTCGCCATCAACACCACCTCCGACGCCTTCGCCTTCGGCATGCTGGTGCGCGACCTGTCGATCCGTCATTTCGGCTGCCCGCCGCACGAGATCGCCCGGCGGGAGGATTTCGAGCGGCTGCTGCTGCGCTGCGCCGGCGCCTGGCAGAACATGTCGGTGAACACGATCACCGCCTACAACAAGGTTTCAGTCACGCCGGAGCGCGCCGTGAGCCTCTCCGAGGACCAGCACACCTGGTACGCGCCGCACAACGATCCGGTCTTCGCCGAACTGGTGAAGGAGCGTCACAGCCACGAGATGCCGGTCGTCTATGCCCGTCGCCTCGCCGAGAAATGGACAGCCGCGCTCTATGACGGCGTCCGCTCCTTCAGCAATCGCGACGGCCAGTCGGGCGGAATTCCGGCCTTCGATACGATGGGATGGGCGAGCCTATGAGCTACACCAATGACGACTTCGTCGAGGTCCGCGCCATCAGCGACGATCACAGCGCGATCTATGCGCGGACCGCGATCCCGAAGGACGCGCTGATCGGCTTCTTTGACGGCAAGGCGCTGCTGATCGACCTCGACCGCGCCGAGGAACTCGACGATTTCTGGTGGCGGCAATCGGTGCATCTGAAGCTGATCGGCCGCAAGCTGCTGTGCTTCCTGCCGACCGAGACCCCGGCCGGCGTCGATTACCTCAACCATTCCTGCCGCCCCAATACGCGGGTCGAGAATCAAATCTATGTCTTCGCGACGCGCGACATCGCGCCCGGCGAGGAGCTGACGGCCGACTACCGGACCTTCAACCTCGTTCCGGAGGGCAAGAAGTGCTGGTGCCCCGAGCCGCTGTGCGAAATCTGACCGGCTCCGCATGACTGCCAAGCGCTTCTGGCCGGTCGCCGGCGTCCTGCTGCTCATCGGCATCGAGGCGCTGCTGTTCGGCTACAGCTACCCCTTCTTCTCGCTCGCGCTGGAATCGAAGGGCATCGCCACCTGGCTGATCGGCCTCAATGCCTCGCTCGCCGGCGCCGGCATCCTCATCTTCGGCCCGTTCCTGCCGGCGCTCATCGATCGGCTCGGCCTCAAATTCCTGGTGGCGGCGCAGTTCGCGCTGTCCTTCCTGTCCTTCGCGGCGATCCTCGCCTTCGACCATCTCGCCGTCTGGTTCGTCGCTCGCTTCGTGATGGGGACCTGCTTCTCCGCGCTCTGGACGACGACCGAGATCTGGCTGAACGGCGTCGTCGATGACCGCAATCGTGGCCGCATCGTCGGCGCCTCCGGCACGCTCTACGCCGCCTGCCAGTTCGTCGGCCCGCTGATGCTCTCCGCGACCGGTTCGACCGGCAGCCTGCCGCTCATCGCCGCCATGGCGCCGCTCGCGGTCGGCGTCGCCGTCGCCCTTTCCATCCGCTCGGCCGTGGGCGAGACCGACGAGGAGGAGACGGGCAGCGCCGCCACGCTGCGCACCGCGCTTGGCCTTGCCGGCGCGCTCATCGCCGCCGCTTTCCTGACCGGTGTCGGCGAGACGGCGATGCAGAGCCTGCTGCCGCTTTACGGACTGGCGCATGGCCTTTCCGAGGCGGCCGCCTCGCGGCTCGTCGCCGTCTTCAGCCTCGGCGAGGCGATCCTCGTCGCGCTGCTCGGCTGGATGGCGGACCGCTACGGAAGGCGGCTGACGCTTGTCGGTTGCGCGGCGCTCGCCGTCGTCAGCACGCTCGCCCTCCCCTTCGTCATGGGGCGCGGCTTCATCCTTGAGCCCGTGCTCTTCATCGCCGGCGGCACGGTGTCGGGGCTCTATACGCTCGGCATCGTGCTGATCGGCCAGGACTTCCGCGGCCAGCGCCTCGCCGTCGTCTCGACCGGCTTCGCCATGGCCTATTCCGCCGGATCCGTTGTCGGCGCGACGCCGATCGGCTACCTGATCGATCTCTTCGGCGTCGAGGCGCTGCCGCTCACCGTCGCGCTCGGCTTCCTGGCGCTGATGGCTTTCCTGGTCCGCCCACGCCGCCGCGTTGAACTCGCCACCGAAGACTAGGACACCCGCCTTTCGAGAAAATCGACCAGCGCCGCGTCGAAGGCTTCGGGCTGCTCGATCGGCGCCATGTGTCCGCTGCCTGCGATCACGACGAGATCCGAATCCGGCGTCAACCGATCCAGCTCCGCCATGGCCTCGACCGAGGCGAAGGGATCACGATCGGCGGCGATGAATCGGATCGGCAACCGGGTCTTCGCGAGCACCGGGCGGTAGTCGATGCCGTAGCCGGCGCGGAAGGCGCGCGTCAGCGCCGCCTGGTCCATGCCGGCCCGCCATTGGACGAAACGCTCGACGGCCTCCGGATTGGCCGCCGCATAGTCCTCATGCCAGATCGCCGCCGCCTGCTCGCGGGCGAAGGCGAGCGGTCCGAGGCTCGCGGCGCGCGCAAGCATCGCCTCGGTGCCGGCCTCTCCGGCGGGCGTCGCGTGAACGCCGCAGCAGGCGATCACCGCCGCTGTCATCCGCTCCTCCGCCTTGCCGATCATCGCTGCCGCGACGATGCCGCCGAGCGAGAAACCGGCGACCGCGAAGCGCGGGATCGACAGCGCCGCCATCAGCGCCAGCATGTCCTCGGCATAGAGACCGATCGAATAGGCCATGTCGGGCTTGTCGGTCGCGCCCATGCCGCGAAGATCGGGGGCGACGACGCGATATCCCTTGCCGACGAGCAAGGCGATCTGGCCCTGCCACAGGCTGCGATCCCAGCCGAGCCCGTGGATCAGCAGCACGGGGCGGCCATCCTCCGGCCCTTCCATGTGGACGTCGTGTTCGATGCCATTGGCGACCACCCGCACTGTGCCTGCTCCTGCTCAAAACTGATCCATCTGCCGCAATCTTCGCCAGAGACGAGGATTATCGTCAAAATGGTATTTTGTAGAAAGTCGGCTTTCCGCGAAAGCCCCGTGGCACAGAGCTTGCTCCTGTCTTTTCCGGTCCCTTCCAGAGAGAACGCCAGAAAGGCAGTCCATGACCGACAAGACCCGCAAGCCCAATTCCGGCAAGCCAGTCCTGGCCGCGCCGTCTCTCCATCTTGATCGCCGCTCGTTGCTGAAGGCCGGTGGCGGGCTGCTCGCCGGCGTGTTCGTCGCGCCCGGCGCCATGAGCTTCGCCCCGCGCACCGCCTATGCGGCCGACAAATTCGTGCACCAGCTCGGCTGGATCAAGTCGATCCAGTTCGGCGGTCATTTCGCGGCGATCGACCAGGGTTACTTCGCCGACGAGGGCATCGAGGCGGAGTTCCTCGCCGGCGGTCCGGGCACCGACGGCACGGCGCTCGTCGCCAGCGGCCAGGTCATGACCAGCGACAGCGATGTCGAAGGCGTCATCCGCAATCGCATCAGCGGCGTGCCGGTCAAGGCCTTCGCGGCGATCATGCAGAAGGCGCCGGGCGCGATCATGTCGCTGCCCTCGAAGCCGATCAAAACGCTGCAGGACTTCCCCGGGAAGACCATTGCGCTGCCGAACGCCACCCGCCCGCAGGTCGATATCCTGCTGAAATCGGCCGGCATCGACCCGTCGACCGTCAACTATGTGCCGGTCGGCACCGACCCTGGCATCCTCGCCGCCGGCCAGGTCGACGGCTATTACGGCTGGGCGACCAATCAGGGCGTCATGCTGAAGGAGCGCGGCGTCGATATCGTCGTCGCCTACATGAACGACCTCGGCCTGCCGGGCTATGCCGGCGTGCTCTACGCGACCGACGAGTCGATCGACACCAAGTCGGACCTGATCACGCGCTGGCTGAAGGCCGAGATCAAGGGCTGGCAGTGGTTCCTCGATAATCCCGACGCGATGGCCAAGCTGATGGTCGACAAATACGGCCAGCGCGGACTCGACCTCAAGGCGCAGACCGCGGAGGCTGGCGTCTACAAGGACTTCATCCCGGTCGGCGACGCGGCGAAGAACGGCCTACTCTGGATCGAACCCTCCGTCTTCCAGCAAGGCATCGACTTCTCGATCAAGGCCGGCGACCTCAAGGAAGGCCAGGTCAAGGTTGAGGACGTGGTGACGCAGAAGCTGATCGCGGCCGCGCACGGGAAGTAGGCGGCGGAACGGGCCTGCGGGTGAGCGGCCTCGCGAGGGCCCTCGCCTTTTCCTCTCCCGTCGGGAGAGGGTGAGGCCGGAACTGCCTCGATCCTTCCCCCCTCTCCCGCTCGCGGGAGAGGGCAACCGCCTAGTCTTCCCCCTCTCCCGCTTGCGGGAGAGGGGCGGGGTGAGGGTCTTCCTCCCCCGCGACGGAGTACGGACTGATCCATGACCGAGATCCTGATCGACCATGTGGTCAAGGACTTCACAATCGACCGCCGTTCGGTGCGCGCGATCGACGACATCTCCCTGACCTTTCCCTCGGGCAGCTTCTCGGCGCTGATCGGACCGTCGGGCTGCGGAAAGTCGACGCTGCTCCGCCTCGTCGCCGACATCCTGGCGCCCACGGCCGGCACCATCCGCGTCGGCGGCCTGCCGCCGGGCGAGGCGCGGCTTCGCCACGAGATCGGCTTCGTCTTCCAGGATGCGAGCCTCCTGCCCTGGCGGACGGTGCTCGAGAATATCCAGTTGCCGCTCGAAGTGGCCGGCGGGCCGATCGGCGACGGACCGAGGCCGGAGAACCTCATCCGCCTCGTCGGGCTTTCCGGCTTCGAGAATGCGAAACCGGCGCAGCTTTCCGGCGGCATGCAGCAGCGAGTCTCGATTGCCCGCGCGTTGACGCTGCGGCCGAAAGTGCTGCTGCTCGACGAGCCGTTCGGCGCGCTCGACGAGATCACGCGCCAGCGCATGAACATGGAGCTGCTGCGCATCTGGCAGGAGACGGGGACGACGGCGATCCTCGTCACGCACACGATCGGCGAGGCCGTCTTCATGGCCGACCGCGTGCATGTGCTCGCCGCGCATCCGGGCCGCCTCGTCACCTCGATCGAGGTCGACCTGCCGCGGCCGCGCGAATTGGCCATGCTGCAGACCCCCGCCTTCAACCATTTCGAGAACGCCGTCCGGGCGGCCCTGTTCGGCGATGAACTGAAGGCAGTGTCCGTTGGCTGACGGCGCGATCCGCCCGGCCCGGCGCGCGGCCCTCGGCATGCTCGGCGGCATCGCGGCGCCGGCGGCGATCGTCGTGGCGCTCGTCGCGATCTGGCAGGGCGCCAAGATGGCCGGCCTCTTGCCGATCACCGTTCCGGCGCCGAGCGCGATCGCCGAAGCCTTCGGCCGCTCCTGGTCGGACCTCCTCTATCACATGGTCCCGACCGTCCTTTCGGCCGCCGCCGGCTTCGTCCTCGCGACGCTGATCGCGCTGGCGCTCGGCGCCGTCGCGGTCTCCTGGCGGCGTTCCGAGGCGACGATCCTCAAGCTCGGCATCGTCGTCGACTCGATCCCGCTGATCGCGCTGACGCCCATCCTGATGGTCTGGCTCGGCAACGGGATATCGTCGCGCGTCGTCATCGCCACCATCGCGGCGCTGTTCCCGCTGCTGGTCGGCGTCGTGCAGGGCTTCAAGGCGGTTGACCGCAACGTCTCCGAGCTCTTCCACATCCTCGCCGCCTCGCGCTGGCAGCGGCTCCGGAAGCTCGCCTTCCCCTCGGCCCTCCCCTACCTTTTCTCGGCCCTGAAGATTGCCGCGCCGCTTTCGGTGCTCGGCGCGCTGATCGCCGAATGGGTCAGCGCCGATCGCGGCCTCGGCATCATGATGATCTACGCGCTGTTCTCCTTCGACGTGCCGCTCGCCTGGCTGACCATCCTCGCCGTCTGCTTCGTCGCGACGCTTGCTTACGGCCTCGTGGCGCTCGCCGAGCGGATCGTCCTCGGCGGCCCGCAGGATCCGGTCGGCGCGACGGGAGGCGCCCATGGCTGAGACGGTCGCCGCATCGCGCGAACGGCGAAAACTGTCGCTCGGCGGGCTCGCCGCGCCGCTCGCCTTCGCCATCGTCCTGATCGGGCTCTGGAAGCTCCTGGTCACGGCCTTCGCGGTGCCGGCCTATATCATGCCGCCGCCCGAGGCCGCGCTGGCAGCGTTCGAGGCCGATCCGGGGAAGATCGGCCTCGCGGTGTTCTACACGCTGCGCAATGCCGCGGCCGGCCTCGCCGTCGCCTTCGTGGTCGCCATCTCGCTCGCGGCGGCTTTCGTCAATTCCAAGGCGGCGACGCGCGCCGTGCTGCCGATCGTGATCGGCCTCAGAACCGCGCCGGTGCTCGCCATCGCGCCGATCCTCATCATGGTATTCGGCCGCGGCATCGGCACGGCGATCGCCGTCGTCGTCATCGTCTCCTTCTTCCCGATCATGGTGAACGCCATGAAGGGCTTCTCCTCGACCCGCAAGAACGCGCTCGAACTCATGCATGTGCTCGGCGCCAGCGGCGCGGCGACCTTCATCAAGGTGCGCCTGCCCTTCGCGCTGCCCTTCATCTTCGCCGGGCTCAGGAGCGCGGCGACGAGCGCCATCCTCGCGGCGATGCTCGCCGAGTGGCTCTCCGGCGCGCCGGGCCTCGGGACCATGATCCTCGATGCGGCGTCCTACCGGAAGAACGACCTCCTCTGGGCGGCGGTCATCGTCTCGATGGTGCTCGCCTATCTCATCTTCTCGCTCACCACGGCCGTCGAGCGGCGCCTCACCTCCTGGCGCGGCTGACGGCGGAGACCATGCTCATGCGGCTTCAGGATCGCGCCATCCTCGTCACCGGCCCTGCCAAGGGCATGGGCGGCGCCATCACCCGCGCCATCGCGGCGGCGGGCGGCGATCTCGTGCTGATCGGCCGCGACATGGCGCCGATCGAGGCCGTCGCCGCCGAGGTGCGCGCGCTCGGCCGCGACGCGCTCATCGTCAGGACCGACATCACCGACGAGGCAGAGGTCCATGCCGCCGTCGCCGCGGCCTCGGCGCATTTCGGGTCTCGGCTCTACGGCGCCGTCAATGTCGCCGGCGTGTCGGGGCCGACCGGCAAGACGCTCTGGGAGCATTCGGTCGAGGATTTCCGCGAGCTCTTCGACGTGAACGTGCTCGGCACCTTCCTCGTCATGAAGACGATGCTGCCTGAACTGATCGCGCGGCAGGCCGGGTCGATCGTCAATATCGGCGGCACCTTCGGCTTCAAGGGCGTGCGCAAGGCCTCGCTCTACGGCGCGACCAAGTGGACGCTGCGCGGCCTGACCAAATCCGCCGCGCTGGAGGCCGGCAGCGCCGGCGTGCGGGTCAACATGGTCTCGCCCGGCGGCGTCGAAGGCCCGCGCCTCACCCGCCAGCTCGGCGAGGAGGCAGCGCTGATGGGCATCACCTACGAGGAGCGTCTCACCGGCTTTGAGAAGACCTGCGCGCTCGGCCGCATGAGCACCGCCGACGACATCGCCGAGGCCGTGCTCTTCCTCCTCTCCTCCGCCGCCCGCAACATCACCGGTCAGGACCTCCTTGTCGACGGCGGCACGATCGTCTGATCGCCGCCGCCTCGCTCAGTGGCGCGGCACGCCCATGGCGCGGGCGATCTCCGCGAGCTCGGGATGGACAAAGACACCGTCCTTCTGCAGCAGGACGCCGTCGGCCTCGATGGTCACCTGGCGGCAGGTGAAGTCGAAATGGCCCGCCGCCGGACGGCCGACCCAGGCGCCCCAGCCGAAATCGATGTCGCCGAAAGCGCGCTCGTCCTCGAGAATACGCCCGCTCGGCACGGCGATGCCCGGATTGAAGCCCGTGGAGACATGGGCGATCCGATGCAGCGTCGGATCGGCGCGCTCGGCGATCCAGCCTTTGAGCAGCCGCGCCTCCTTGCCGCCCTCGATCGACTGGATGCGGCCGCCCTCGACCGTGACGGTCAGCGGCGTGTCGATGAGCCCCACTTCGGCCGGCGCGCTCAAGACGCCATCGGCGACGAGAACCCCGCGCATCGAGGCCTCGACCGGCGTCCACGAGATCTGGCCGGCCAGCATGACCGGGATCTTCTCGGGATTGGCGCGCATGCGAAAGGCGGCGAGCGGCGTCGCGGGATTGGTGAAGGTGATGTCGGAGCCGGCGGCGCTGGTCACGCGCATCGTCGCGCCGATCAGCAGCGCCTCGAGCCGGCGGCCGAGTTCCTCGACGAGCCGCACATCGGTGCGGCCGATGCAGCGGACCATGCCGTCGACGTCGATGCCGTTCGGTCCGTAATACTGCACGCCGGCATCGACGGCCGCCTGCCAGCCCTTCGTATAGACCGTGCAACCGACCGTGAGTTCGATCCAGATATCCGCCGCGGCCACAGCGGCGGCGATCGGGGTCGGCATCTCCTCGAGCGGCCGGCGGGCAAGCGGATAGTCGATGCGGATCGGCAGCGCGCCGGCCGCCGCGAGCGCCGCCATGGTCGCGCGCGCGACACGCTCGTCGCTGTGGGAATCTGTGGTGACGACGACGCGCTGGCCGGGCGTGACCGCGAGGATGTCGTCGACCATGCGCCGCGCCGCGGCGGCGAGTTCGAGCGCGTAATATTCGTCGCGGGCCTCGACGACCGAATGAAGACGCATGGGGCTCTCCGATGGAAGCGAAAGGGTCATGCCGGCCAACAGCCGGGACCTCTTTGTCGCAAATCATGTGCCAGCCAGCGCTTTGCCGATAAAACGACGGCGTCAGATGCGATAGAGCCGGCGCGTCGTGTCGTGGAAGAGCGCCGCCTGCTCCTGCTCGGAAAGGTCGGAGACGGCCTCCGCGAAACTGTCGAAGGCTCGCGCGAAGGGCACGGTCCGGTCATGCACCGGGAAGTCGCTGGCGAAGGCGAGGCGCGTCGGGCCGAACCAGTCGACGAGATCGCGGATCGGCTCGACAAGGCCCGCATCGGTCCAGCCCGGCATCCGGCAATGCAGCGCCGAGATCTTCACGGCGACATTGGGTAGCGCCGCGGCGGCACGCATGGCGTCGCGCCAGAGCTGCGCGCCCTCCTCCGAGGCGAAGTCCGGGCTGCCCGCATGCTCGATCACGATCTGCAAGTCGGGCAGCCGCCGCGCCAGCGCCAGCGCGTCCGCCATCTGCCAGGGCTCCAGCATCGCATCGAAGACGAGGCCGCGCCGCGCGAGCTCCGCGAGCCCGGCTGCGAAGGCCGGACGGCGGAGCAGATCGGGCGCTCGGGCGAAGGACGGATGCCCCGGCCGCACCGCGACGATGTCGCGGATGCCGGCAAGCTGCGGCGCCGCGTCGGCGAGCCGGTCCAGCCGGTCGGCGATATCCGGCGTGTCGAGCGGCGCATGCGCGACGATCGCTTTCGCCATGCGGGGCTCGCTCCGGTGAAGCTCAGCGGCCTCTCTCGCCTCGGCCAGCGGATCGCGCGCCACCGCCTCGATCCACACCGTCGCGACGACATCGAGCCCGCCCGTCGCCGCCCGGTAGTCGGCCGGACGGTAATCATCTGCAAGCGCCTCGCTGCCGGCGCCGGCGAGCCAGGCGATGGTCTCGCGGCCGCGCCGCCAGAAATGGTGATGCGCGTCGACGACCGGTCCGCGATAACTCGGCATCGCTAGTCCAGACGCACCGGGAGACCGGTCGCGAGCGACGCCTCGGCCGCCTCGGTAAGCCGCACCGCCCGCAGCGCGTCCGCGAGCCCGACCAGCGGGGGCGTTCGGTCGGCGATCATGGCGATGAAGGCCGCGACCTCCTCGGCGAGTGCGCCGGTGACCTTGCCATGCAGGATCGGCTGATGGCGGATGCCGGCGGCGCGGAAGCCCTCGGTCTCGTCGAAGGCGACCAGCTGCTGGCCGCGGAGGCCCATATCGTTGGAGACCATGCCGGTGGAACCGAACACATCGAGCCGGTTGTTGCCGGCCGGTGACCATCCTTCCGGGCTCGTGAAGACGCCATAAGGCCGCGGCAGCGTCCAGGCGCTCTCGACGAGCCCGACCGCGCCGTCCGCGAAGCGCAGCGTGGTGACGACATGGTCGTCGAGCCCGGTTTCGGCGAACACCCTTCCGCGGCCCGCCGCGGCATAGACCTCGATGACCGGCACCGGATGGACCCAGGCGACGAGGTCGAAATCATGGACGCCCAGAATGCGCAGCGTCGTCGACAACCCCTTGAAGCGCGGCGTATCGGCGGCAACGAATTGGCGGCGCGCGGCGATCGTGACGACCCCGCCACAGACGCCCTGCTCGACTGCCGCCTTGAGCCCGGCCGAGCCGATCTCGAAGCGCTCGACATGGCCGGCCATCACCGCGACACCGGAGCCTTCCGTCACCGCGCGGATCGCCTCGACGCCGACCGGGTCGGGCGCAACCGGCTTTTCGATCAGCATCGGCACGCCCGCCGCCGCCGCGAGGCGCGCATGCTCGCCATGCACGCGCTCGGGGCTCGCGATGATGACACCATCGAGCGCCACATCGGCGAACAGATCGGCCGCATCGACGAAGGGCTTGGCGCCATAGCGCGCCGCCAGCACCGAGGCGCGGCCGGCATCGCTGTCGCAGACAGCGGCGAGAACCGCGTCCCGCCGCTCGGCGACGATCCGCGCATGCCAGGCACCGATCGCGCCGGCACCGATGAGCCCGATTCGGAGCGGGTCCGTCACCATGGCTGCCGGCCCGGCTCGAGGATGGCCTTCATCGTCGTAGCGAGGTTGCGCGGTGCCGGGGCCGGCATTTGCGGCCGCACCATGGCGCCCCAGCCGGGCTCGGCGACGACTTCGCCATCCTTGGCGACGAGGCGGCCGCGCACATAGGTGCGCACCGGAACGCCCGTGACTTCCATGCCCTCATAGGCGGAGACCTTGCCGCGCGAATGCAGCGCCGCCGCCGTCAGCCTCTGCTTCTTCGCAAGGTCGACAACCGCGAAATCGGCATCGGCGCCGACGCGGATGACACCCTTCCGGCCATAGAGACCGAAGGCGCGGGCCGGCATCGCGCTGGTGATCGCCGCCACCCGTTCCAGCGACAGGCGGCCATCCGTCACCGCGTTCAGCATCAGCGGCACCAGCGTCTCGACGCCGGGGAAGCCGCAGGCGATATCCCAGACGTTGTCGCCATATTTCTCCTCGACCGCGTGCGGCGCATGGTCGGTGGCGATCATGTCGATCGTGCCGTCGGCGAGCGCCGCCCAGAGCGGCGCCTGCTGCGCCGCCTCGCGGATCGGCGGGTTCATGCGCAGCACCTCGCCGCCCGGCTGGAGCATCATCTCGGCCGAGAGATAGAGATATTGCGGCAGCGTCTCGACGGTGAGGTCGACGCCGCGCTCCTTCCAGAAGCGGATGAAGGGCAGGCTGCGCGCCGAGCTCTCATGGACGATATGGATGCGCGCGCCGGTCCAGTCGGCCAGCGTGCAGGCGCGGTTGAGCGCCTCGACGGCGACAACGTCGGTCCGCGCCGCGAGATGGGCGAGCACGTCGTTGCGCCCCGCCGCCTTCAACCGGTTCTGCCGCCAGAACAGGATCGGCGAGTTCTCGGCATGGATCGAGCAGCGCAGGCCGAGCCCGGCGAGGATCTCGAACCCTTCCAGCACCGCCCCGTCGCTCGGGCATGGCAGGTCGCCGGTCGTGTTGCCGAGAAAGAGCTTGAAGCCGATCGCGCCGGCTGCGGCCAAAGGCTCCAGGTGATCGAGATTGTGCTCGCCGAGGAGACCGTAGAGCCCGAAATCGACGATCGACTTCGCCTCGGCGGCCGCCCTCTTCAGTTCGAAATGCGCGACCGTGTCGGTGGGCGGCACGGTATTCGGCATGTCGAAGACGGTGGTGACGCCGCCGACCGCGGCGGCCGCGCTGCCGGTCCCCCAGTCCTCCTTCCGCGGCATGCCCGGCTCGCGGAAATGCACATGCACGTCGATCGCGCCCGGAAGCACATGCAGGCCGTCGAGCGAGACGCGCTCGCGGGCCGGCGGCATCAGCCGGTCCTCGCCGATGGCGACGATGCGGCCGTCATCGACGGCGATCGAGGCGGCGAGCGTCCCGTTCTCGTTGACGACGAGGCCGCCCGAAAGCACCATGTCCACAGTCTGGGGTTGCGGATCGGTCATCGGGACTGGCATTGCGTCTGTCTCCACTGGAACGGGCCGCGCGTTGATATTATCGACAAGGCGGCAGAGAATCCGAAGTCGCGGGATTTTCCACAGAATCGCGACAAGGCCAACCGGCAAGGCCGCCCGAGGGATCCATGCATGACTGATGCCGCGACGACGACGCCCTCCGAAGAAGCCGTATCGGCGGACGCTTTCCGCCTGCTGCGCGCCGATATCGTCTCGGGCGCGCTGCAGGCCGGATCGCGCCTGCGCTTCGTGGAATTGCAGGCCCGCTACGGCATCGGCACCAGCCCGCTGCGCGAGGCGCTGTCGCGGCTCGCCGCCGATCGGCTCGTGGTGCAGGAGGTCAATCGCGGCTTCCGCGTGCCGCCGATCTCGATGGCGGATTTCGAGGATATCGCGACGCTGCGCATCACGCTGGAGCGCCAGGCGATCGAGGCCTCGACACGGGCCGGCGACGAAGCCTGGGAAGAGGGCGTGGTCCTCGCCCATCATCGGCTGCGGCGGCTCGGCCGGCAGGAACAGGCCCCTGAGGAAGACGCCGTTCCCGAGGAATGGGAGATGCGCCACCGCGCGTTCCACAACGCGCTGATCGCCGCCTGCGGCTCGCCCTGGACGCTGCATTTCTGCGCCGTGCTGCATGACCAGTTCGACCGCTACCGCCGCCTCGCCGGCCGCGATCCGGGAGCGCAGGTCACGCTCGCGCAGCAGCACGAGGAACTTCTCGACGCCGCCATCGCCCGCGACGCCGAGCGCGCCGGCCGCGTGCTGGCCGCCCATATCGAACTCACCCGCGACACGGTGGTCGAGCGCCTGAAGCGGCTGATGTGACCGGCGCATTGTCGGCAATCGAATAGATTGTCGAAACTCGTAGCGATTGTTGATAATTTGCGCAGCGTGACCTGCTTTTGCGCAGGCCCGCCGCCTGGGGCCGTGTAATCTCCTCATCGCATCGCTGGCACGTCTCTTGCCGACAAGAGTGTGTCGCAGCGGTGGAGGCGTCGATGGGCAGAGCGTTTCTCTCAGAGCGGGAGCTTACGGGATGAAGGGTCCGATCGGCCTCGTCACCGGCTCGCGCCCTTTCGCCGGTCTGCCGACCAATCCCGCCGAACTGGTGCTGCCGCATATCGACGGCCTGGTCGTCGAGGGCATCACCATCGTGGCGAAGCCGACGCCCGTCAGCCGCAATGGCCTGCCCACGCATCTTCCCGAACTCGTCGCGCGCTACCGGCCGGCCTTCGTGCTGGCGCTCGGCCTCGCGCTCGGCGCGCCGACCATCCGCATCGAGACGATCGGCGTCAACGCCATGCATTTCGGCATTCCGGACAATGAGGGCGTGCGCCCGCAGGGCGGCGAGCCGATCGACCCGGCCGGACCGCCCGCCCGCGTCGCGACCTGGAACGCCGATGCCGTCGTCGCCGCCATCCTCGACGACGGCATTCCGGCCAAGGCCTCGTTCCACGCCGGAACCCATCTCTGCAACCTGACGCTCTATACCTATCTCGGCGCGCTGGAGGCGGCGGGGCTCGCAGCGAGCCCCTGCGGGTTCCTGCATCTCCCCTACCTGCCGGAGCAGATCGTCTGGATGATGCGCCAGCAGGCCGGCCATCCCGGCAGCGCGCTCGCCGCCAATCTCGAACTGCCCTCGATGGCGCTCGAGACACAGATCCGCGCCGTGAAGGCCGCGCTCGGCGCCATGGCGCGCCAGGCCGCTGCCGCGCCCAAGATCACCACAGGGAACCGAACCAGCCAAACCCCGGAGGATCACCCGTCATGACGATCGCCGATCTCCCCAAGGCCTATGAGAAGGCCAAGAGCGTCGATGTCGCCGACATCCCGATCATCGATTTCGCGCCCTTCCTGAGCGGCACGCCCGAGGAACGCCGGGCGGTGGCCGACGCCATAGGCAAGGCTTGCGAGGAGGTCGGCTTCTTCTATCTCGCCAATCACGGCGTGCCGCAGGAGCTGATCGACGCCACTTTCGACGCCTCGAAGAGCTTCTATGCCCAGCCCTTCGAGGGCCGCATGACATCGGCGGCGACGCTCGAGCATTGGCGCGGCTATGTCCCCTCGAAGCTCGAGGCGGAAGGCGGCACGGTCGGCGGGGCGATCGAGACCTATCGCTTCATGCTCGACCTTGCGCCCGACGATCCGGATGTCCTCGCCGGCAAGCCACTGCACCTGCCCAATCGCTGGCCGGACGGCCTGCCGGCCTTCAAGCCGACCGTCGAGGCCTATTTCGACGCGGTGATGGGGCTTTCGAAGAATCTCCGCGCCGCCTTCGCGATGGCGCTCGGCCTGCCGGAGGACTATTTCGAGCCCTATTATCAGAAGCCCGTCGTCCAGCTCTCACTGCTGCATTACCGCCCGCCGGCGTCGCTGCGCGAGGAGGATATCGAGATCGGCGCCGGCGAGCATCGCGACACGGGCGCCTTCACGCTGCTGATGCAGGACGATACCGGCGGCCTCGAAGTGCAGCGCAAGGATGGCGAGTGGATCGGCGCGCCGCCGGTCAAGGGCGCCTATGTCATCAATATCGGCAATGTCATGATGAAGTGGACCAATGGCCGCTTCGTCTCGACCATGCACCGCGTGGTCAATCGCGCGCTGAAGCCGCGTTATTCGATCCCGTTCTTCGCCAATCCCGACTACGACGTCACGATCGCGCCGATCGCCGAGATCATGAAGCCGGGCGAAAAGGCCGAGTTCGAGCCCTTCGAGAACGGCCCCTATATGCGCGACTTCTACGACAAGGGCATGGCCTATCTCCGCAAGGGCCGGTAACAAGCCGGCGCGCCGGGGCATTCCGGCGCGCCCTGCCCTTTCGGGCGAAATTCCACAGTCTGAAGACCAAGCAGCGAGCGACGATGGACCTCGATCTCAAGGGCAAGGTCGCCCTCATCACCGGCCCGGCCAAGGGCATGGGCGCAGCCGTCAGCCGGGCCTTCGCCGCCGAGGGCTGCCGCTTGCTGCTGCTCGGCCGCGATCTTGCCGCCATCGCGCCGGTCGACGCCGGGATCAGGGAGGCCGGCGGCACGGTCTCCGTCGCGCGCTGCGACGTGACGGTCGCCGAGGACTGCGAGGCGGCGGTCGCCAAGGCGCAGTCGCTGTTCGGCGCGGTCGACATCCTCGTCAATGTCGCCGGCGGCACGGGCCCGATCGGCAAGACCGGCGCGCAAACCACCACCGACGAATTCCGCGACATCATCGACGTCAACATGACGGGCTGCTTCAACATGATGCGCGCCGCGGCGCCGGCGATGATGGCGCAGCGCTCCGGCAAGATCGTCAATGTCGGCGGCACCTTCGGCATGCGCGGTCGTGCCGGCCGGGTTGCCTATTCCTCGTCGAAATGGGGCCTGCGCGGTCTCACCAAGAGCTTCTCGCTCGAACTCGGCCCGCACAACATCAACGTCAACTGCGTCGCCCCCGGCATGGTCGACGGCCCCCGCTTCCGCGACAAGGTCTGCCGCGACATGGCCGAGAAGCTCGGCATCAGCGTCGAGGAAGCCGCGCGGCGCCATGCCGAGGACTATGCGCTGAAGCGCGTCTCGACCGATGCCGATGTCGCGCATGCGTGCCTCTTCCTCGCCAGCGACGTGTCGCGCCAGATCACGGGCGTCGACCTGCCGGTCGACGGCGGTTGGGCTTCGCTCTAGGCTCCCTCTCCCTCATCGACGGATCCGACGCCATGATCACGCTCGCCGATGTCGAGGCCGCCCGCGCGCGGCTCGATGGCAATATCCGCCGCACGCCCTTGATCGCGGCCGACAATCTCTCGGCGCCGATCAGCGCGGCCGATCTCTATCTGAAGCTCGAAAGCCTGCAGGCGACAGGCTCGTTCAAGGCGCGCGGCGCCACCAACCGCCTACTGGCGACGCCCCGAGCCGAGCTTGAGAAGGGCATCGTCGCGGCGTCGGGCGGCAATCACGGCGTCGCCGTGGCGCGGACCGGCGCGCTTGCCGGCGTTCCAGCGCATATCTTCGTGCCCGAGACGATCGCGCCCTCGAAGCTCGCCAAGCTCAAGCAGTGGGGTGCGCATGTCGAACTGGTCGGCCAGGTGTTCGACGAGGCCGACCGCGCAGCCCGCGCTTTTGCCGCCTCGATCGGCGCCATCTATTTCCACCCCTTCGCCGATCCGCTGGTCGTGGCCGGCCAGGGCACGCTGGCGCTCGAAGTGCTCGACCAGTTGCCCGACGTCGATACCTTCCTGATCGCTATCGGCGGCGGCGGCCTCATCGGCGGCATGGGCACCGCCATCCGCGCGCTGAGGCCCGGCGCGCGCATCATCGGCATCGAGCCTGTGGGCTGCCCGACTCTGAAGGCGAGCCTCGATGCCGGCCATGTCGTCACGGTCAAGACCATCACGACGCGCGTACCGACCATGACCTGCGCCCGCACCGACGATGCGGTGTTCGAACTCGTGCGCTCGGTCGTCGACGACATCGTGCTCATCGACGATGCGGCGATGGTCGAGGCGGCGCGCTGGCTCTGGTTCGAACTCGGCATCGCCGCCGACCTCTCGGGTGCAGCCGCGGCCGCGGCGCTGAAGACCGGCGCGGTGACCGTGCGGCCGGGCGAAAAGGTCTGCGCCCTCGTCTGCGGCGCCGGCCCGGACGGGATCGCCTGAAGCCAGAGCGCTCAGGCGCGCTGGACGATGCAGCCCTCGGCAACGAACTGCGACAGCACCGCTTCGGGCGCGTCCTCCTCGACGACGAGCTGCGTGATCGACGCCGCCGGCGCGACGCGGTAGGGCGCGGCCGTGCCGACCTTGTCGGTCGTCGCGGCGACGACGAGGCCGGCCGCATTGCGCAGCATCGCCCGCTTCACCTCCGCCTCGGCACTGGAAAAGGCCGTGATGCCCGCGGCCGGATCGACGCCGCAGGCCCCGAGAAAGAGCAGATCGGCCCGCAGCCGATCGACGGCCGCGACCGTTTCCGGCCCGACCGAGGCGCCGAGCGAGCGGTCGAACGGGCCGCCCAGCAGGATCAGATCAGCCGCCGGATGCGCCGCGATGACCCCCGCGACCGCGACGGCATTGGTCGCTACCGTCACATGCAGCGATGGCGGGATGGCGCGGGCGATGGCGAGATTGGTGGTTCCCGCATCGATGAAGACAAGCTGGCCCGGCGAGAGCAGGCGCACGGCGGCGGCGGCCAGCCTCGCCTTGGCCGCGACGGCGATGGTCGCCCGAACCTCGGGCGGCGCCGCGGCAGGCGCCAGCGGTACCGCGCCGCCATAGACGCGGCGGCAGGCGCCTGCCCGCGCCAACTCGCGCAGGTCGCGGCGGATCGTATCCTCCGAAACCCCGAAGCTGCTGGCGAGCTCGGTCGCGAGCACGCGGCCGTCGGCCGCGAGCCGATCCCGGATCACCCGGTGCCGTTCCTCGGCAAGAACGTGAATGTTGACGCCCATTGATGCACGTTCTTGCATGATTGGAGGCGGCGTGCAATATCTGAGCTCCCCCTTCGGCTGCTGCTTCGGCCCAGCCGCGTCTCCTCCTGCGATCGAGTCGCTTCATGTCCTTCGGCCTCCCCCTCGGCCCCCAGCATCGGGTCTACGCGGCCTTCACCATCTATGCCTTCAGCATGGGCAACATTTTCCCGCGCTTCCCCGACATCAAGGCGGCGATGGGCGTCCAGGAAGGCGCTTTCGGCCTCAGCCTGATCGGCACGCCGACCGGCACGCTCATCTCGCTCACGATCGCCGCGCCGTTCCTCGAGCGCATCGGCTTCCGCCGCGCGCTGCTCGCGCTGATCCCGCTGGTGGCGCTCACCTTCGCGATCGCTTCGCACGCGCCGAGCCCGCTCGCCTTCTTCTTCCTGCTCGTTCCCGTCGGCATCATGCTCGGCTGCGTGGAGATCATCCTGAACGTGGAGGCCGACCGGACGGAATTCCTGATCGGCCGGCGCATCATGAACCGCGCCCATTCCTTCTGGAGCATCGGCTTCTTCAGCGCCGGCATCTTCGGCGGCCTCGTCGCGCAGGCCGGCATCAGCCCGCAGCTGCATCTGGCGCTGATCGTGCCGATCGCGATCGTCGGCGTCGCGCTGTTCCTCGGCGGCTACCAGCCCTCGCCGAAGCGCGAGGTGGCCTCCGACGCAGAGGCGCCCCGCTTCGTGCGCCCGACCATCGCCATCCTGGTCCTCGTCGGCACCACGCTGTCGGCACTGCTCCTCGAGGGTGCCAGCCTCGACTGGTCGGCGATCTATATGCGCAGCATCTTCGAATCCGGCCCGCTGATGGCCGCGCTGGCGGTGGCGACCTTCGCCTTCTGCCAGGCGACGACCCGGTTCTTCGCCGATGGCTTCGTCGAGCGCTATTCGCCGTCGGGCGTCGCGCGCAGCATGACGGTGGTGATGGCGATCGGCGTGCTGTTCGTCTATTTCTCGCCGCACCCGCTCGTCTCGCTCGCCGGCTTCGCCCTGCTCGGCATCGGCTCGGCGACCATCTTCCCGCTCGCCATCTCGGCGGCAGCGCAGCGCACCGACCGGCCGGGCGCGATCAATGTCGCCTCGCTGACGCAGCTTTCCTTCGGCGCCTTCCTGCTCGGCCCTCCCCTGCTCGGCTTCGTCGCGGAGCATTGGGGCATCCGCGCGGCCTTCGGCGTCGCGGTTCCGCTGGTCCTGCTGACCTTCATCGCGGCGCCCGCGCTCGGGGGCCGGCCGATCCGCAAGGATGGACCGCCCGGCGACGGCGATGTCGTCGCCCGCGCCTCGGCCCATCAGGAATCCTACTGAGAAGCCTTACTGGAAGGCCGGCTCGGTGAACGAGCGCAGCTTGCGCGAATGGAGCCGTTCCGGCGCCATCTCGCGCAGCTTCTCCAGCGCGCGGATGCCGATCTCGAGATGCTGGCCGACCTGGGTGCGGTAGAATTCCGACGCCATGCCGGGCAGCTTCAATTCGCCATGCAGCGGCTTGTCGGAGACGCAGAGCAGCGTGCCGTAGGGAACGCGGAATCGGAAGCCGTTTGCAGCGATCGTCGCCGATTCCATGTCGAGCGCGATGGCGCGCGACTGCGAGAAGCGCTGCACCGGCTCGCGATGGTCGCGCAGTTCCCAGTTGCGGTTGTCGATGGTCGCGACCGTGCCCGTGCGCATGATGCGCTTGAGGTCATAGCCCTCGAGCCCCGTGACCTCCTCGACCGCCTCCTCCAGCGCCACCTGTACCTCGGCGAGCGGCGGGATCGGGATCCAGCTCGGCAGGTCGGCATCGAGCACATGGTCCTCGCGCACATAGCCATGCGCGAGCACATAGTCGCCCAGCGCCTGACTGTTGCGGAGACCGGCGCAGTGGCCGAGCATCAGCCAGGCATGCGGCCTCAGGACGGCGATGTGGTCGGTGATCGTCTTGGCGTTGGACGGACCGACTCCGATATTGACCATGGTGATGCCGGAGCTGGCGCCGAATTTCAGGTGATAGGCCGGCATCTGCGGCAGGCGCGGCGGCGCCCGGCCCGAGACCGGTTCGGCATGGCCGGCCGGCGTCACGAGATTGCCGGGCTCGACAAAGGCGGAATAGCCGCCGCCGCCCTCGGCCATCAGGCGGCGGGCGCGGGCGCAGAACTCGTCGATATAGAACTGGTAGTTGGTGAAGAGCACGAAGTTCTGGAAATGCTCGGCGCTCGTCGCGGTGTAATGCGCGAGGCGGAACAGCGAATAGTCGATGCGCGGCGCCGTGAACGGCGCCAGCGGCAGCGGCACGCCGGGCGTCGGCTCATAGGTGCCATTGACGATGGCATCGTCCGTCACCGCGAGGTCGGGCACGTCGAACATGTCGCGGAGCGGCCGCTCGATCTTCTCGGCCAGTTCGCCCTCGACATGGACGCCGCCGGGAAAGGCAAAATGCAGCGGAATCGGCAGGCTGGAAGGCCCGACCACGACCGGGACGCCGTGATTCCTCAGCAACAGGCGGATCTGGTCGGTCAGATAGGAGCGGAAGAGCTCGGGCTGCGTGATCGTCGTCGCATAGTCGCCCGGCCCGGAGACATGGCCATAGGCAAGGCGCGAGTCGATCTTGGCGTAGCTCGACGTGCTGATCGCGATCTGCGGATAGGTGGCGCGCACCCTCCCCTCGGGCGGGCGGCCATGCAGCAGATCGAAGAAGCGGTCCCGCAGGTGCTTGGTGTGCGCGTCATATATTTCGATCAGCCGTGCCACGGCGCGGCCTGCATCGGTGAAGGCTTCGGTCGGGATCGGCTCCGGCAGGTCGAAGAGGCTCGTCTCGCGCGGCAGGTCTCGTGTCATCCGGTGGCCCCAAGCAATCCGGGTCCGAGGAACCCGCGAGACGGTTGAATGCGCGCGACTGTCGGCCAGCCGGCCCGCCCGGTCAAGGCAGGCCGGCCGGCCGACGAGGATCGGCTCAGACGAGCTTGGCGTCGAGCGAGATCGGCACGGCCTTCAGCGCCTTGGAGACGGGGCAGCCTTCCTTGGTGGCGGCGGCGATCGTGTCGAACTCGGCCTTGTCGATGCCGGGGATCTTCGCCTCGGTGACGAGTTGGATCGAGGTGATCTCGAAGCCGCCGGCGACCGGATCGACCTTGACCTTGGCGGTCGTCTTCACGCTCTCGACCGTGTGGCCAGCGCCGGAGAGGCCGGCGGACAGCGCCATCGAGAAGCAGGCCGCATGCGCGGCGGCGATCAGCTCCTCGGGATTGGTCCCGACGCCGCTCTCGAAGCGCGAGGAGAAGTTGTACTGGCCCTCAAAAGCGCCGCTGCCGAGCTTGACGGTGCCCTTGCCGGCCTTGAGATCGCCCTGCCATTCGGCGTCGGAAATACGTGTCGGCATTCTTCGCTCCCGTTGCGGCCGGCGACGGGGACTGCGCCGGCTTCAAGACCCTGAAGCTAGGGCTCGCAGGCGACAACGCCAAGACGCGTTCGCATCGGCCCTGTCCGTTCGCACGGCGGCGAAGCCTCAGTGGCCGGGGAAGAGGTCGTCGCGCGGCCGGGCATAGCGCGGCAGGAAGAAGGTCAGGAACCCGACCACGACGAGCGCCGCGGCGCCGAAGCCCGTCGACCAGACGAAGGCGCTGACGAAGTCCTGGTTGGTGATCGCGAGGCGCCCGAAGAAGACGACGCCGGTCAGCGCGATGCCCATCGCGGTGCCGACCTGGCCGACGGCGCTGACGACGCCCGAGGCCGAGCCGGCATGGCGGACCGGGACATCGACCAGCACGAAATTGAACACCGGCGAGACGATGAGGCCCATGCCGATGCCGCCGACGATCAGCGTCGGGATCATGTCCCATGGCGTCATGGCATGACCGAGCAGGTCGGCCGTAAGGCCGAGCGCGCCGATCGCCGCCGCGAGCACGAAGCAACCCGTCGTCAGCACCAGGCGGCCGAAGCGCGGTACGAGCAGCGGTCCGGACGCGCCTGCGGCGACAGCAACGCCGAGCGAGAACGGAATGCCGGTGAGGCCCGCCTCGAGCACCGAGAAGCCGAGGCCGAGCTGCATGTAGAGCGTCTGTGTCAGGAAGAAGCCGCCGACGATGCCGAAAAAGCTGCCGGCGATGAGGATGCCGACGGTGAAGGAGCGGTAGTGGAAGAGGCGCGGCACGACCAGCGGCGAGCCGTCGATGCGGTCGCGCCGCCGCTGGCTCCAGGCGAAGAGCACGAAGGCCGGCAGCGACAGCGCGATCATCGCGAAGCCCCAGAGCGGCCAGCCCTGCTCGCGGCCCTGGATCAGCGGGAAGGTCAGGAGGCTCATGGCGGCGAGCGCCAGGATCGTGCCGGCGATGTCGAGTTTCAGCGGGTGCGGCGAGCGCGCGGCCGGCAGCGTGAACCAGGCGACGATCATCGCGATGATGCCGACCGGCACATTGACGAGGAAGATCATGCGCCAGCCGAGGCCGAACAGGCTGCTCGCAACGAGCAGCGCGCCGAGGATCGGTCCGAGCACGCTCGCGAGCCCGGCGATGCCGCCATAATAGGCTGAGATATGCGCCCGCTCCTTCGGATCGACATAGAGGATCTGGATCATGGACATGATCTGCGGGACCATGATCGCCGCCATTGCGCCCTGGAAGAGCCGCGCGGCCACCAGCCCGGTCCCTGTCGTCGAGAAGCCGCACAGCGCCGAGGCGACCGTGAAGCCCGCCATGCCGATCAGGAACATGGTCTTGTAGCCGTAGATGTCGCCGAGCCGGCCGCCGGGGATCAGGAACAGCGCGAAGGTCAGCGCATAGCCCGCGACAATCCACTGGATCGAGGCATAGTCGGCGCCGATGCCGTGCTGGATCGAGGGTATCGCGACATTGACGATCGTGCCGTCGAGGATGTCCATGAAGAAGGCGGTGAGCACGACGAGGACGGCGATGCGGCGGGCGCGGCCCGTCAGCAGCGGCTCCGGGCGATCCGGTTCCGGGGCTCGGGCTTGGGCTCGGGCTGGCCGGTTCGTCTGGGCGTCCAAGTCGTCGTTCTCCTCGACTGCGGGCAATCGGGCGCTCCGCAAGCGCGGCAAGGCCGCGACGGATATATACGGATTTTGCGCCGCGCGCCTGTGGCTTCCATGCCGCGGCCCGAACGGCGCAATCGCAATCCCCGTCGTCGCGCTCCGAGGGCATGGCGCACCTATCCTCGCGGCGCGTCTGCCACTAATCTTCCCGCCATGAAGATCGCGACCTGGAACATCAACGGCGTCAGAGCCCGGATCGAGAATGCCGTCGCCTGGGTGCGCGAAGCGCAGCCGGACATTGTCGGCCTGCAGGAGATCAAGACCGTCGACGAGGGTTTCCCCGCCGCGGCCTTTGAGGATCTCGGCTACAATGTCGCAGTGCATGGCCAGAAGGGCTTCAACGGCGTCGCGCTGTTGTCGAAGCTGCCCTTCGACGAGGTCAATCGCGGCCTGCCGGGCGATTCGACCGACGAGCAGGCCCGCTTCATCGAGGGCGTCTTCTCCGTCCCCTCGGGGGCGCTGCGCGTCGTGTCGCTCTATCTGCCGAACGGCAATCCGATCGGCACGGAGAAATTCACCTATAAGCTCGCCTGGATGGAGCGGCTGCGGCGCTGGGCGGCGGAACGCCTCCTGACGGAGGAGCCGCTCGTCATGGGCGGCGACTACAACGTCATTCCCGAGCCGCGCGACGCCAAGGACCCGTCGATCTGGACCCATGACGCGCTCTTCCAGCCCGAGAGTCGGCAGGCCCTGCGCGCGATCGAGAATCTCGGCTTCACGGAGGCGCTGCGAGCCGCCACCGACGAAGGCGGCCTCTACACCTTCTGGGACTATCAGGCCGGCGCCTGGCAGAAGAACAACGGCATCCGCATCGACCATCTCCTGCTCTCGCCGCAGGCTGCCGACCGCCTCGTCTCGGTCGGAATCGACAAGCATGTGCGCGCCTGGGAGAAGCCGTCCGACCATGTACCGGTCTTCGTGGAGCTGGCGCTGTGAGCGAGCCGATCACAGGCGGCTGCCTGTGCGGGCGCATCCACTACCGCATCGACAGGCCGCCGCGTCTCGTCTGCCACTGCCATTGCAGGCTCTGCCAGCTCGCCGGCGGCGCCCTCTTCATCACCTGGGCGACCTTCGATGCGCCGGCCTTCCACCTGACCGCGGGCAATCCCGCGACGCACGAATCCTCCACGCTCGGCCGCCGCCATTTCTGCGCCGATTGCGGCACGCCGCTGATGATGACCATGATCGACGACGACGAGCGGATTGACGTCACGCTCGCCTCGCTCGACGAGCCCGACGCCTTTCCCGTCCAGCACAATATCTGGGTCGGCAGCCGCCGCGCCGCCGCCAAGGGCTTCGACCCGGAGCTGCCGTCCCATCATGACGAACCGGAAGGCTGAGCCCGAAGCCCGGCCGATCGCCGCCATGCGCGGCATCGGGCCGAAATCCGCGATCTGGCTGACGGAGATCGGCGTCGCCACCGAGGCCGACCTGCGCGCGCTTGGCGCGATCGAGGCCTATCGCCGCCTCAAGCACCGCGACCCGCGCGGCGTGACGCTCAACATGCTCTGGGGCCTCCACGCCGCGCTCGAGGACATGCCCTGGACGGCGATCGACCGCGAGACGAAGGATCGGCTGCTGGCAGAACTCGGCGACGCGGGACTTTAGGCGACCGCCTGCGCGACCATGTCGGGATGCTTGGCGATCACGCGGACATAGGCGATCGCAAAATCGGGTGCCGTCACCCGCGCCTGCTCCCAGTCGCGCAGCGTACCGACCGGAACGCGGAACCGCTCGGCAAACTCCGCCTGGGACAAACCGAGCTTCGTTCGCGTCGTCCGGATGAGACGGGAGCGTTGGCCACGATCCATCCCTTCGGAAGTCACATCAAAATCTTCGGAGTCGGCCGGGTCAGAAGGCAGCACGATAGGCTCGTTCTTCACCTCTGTTGCTCCTTCTCACCGATATGAAACGGGCGTTCCGTCCCGCCAGACAAACACCGCGGTGAACTGCTTTGCTGCCACGGTACCAACCACCTTGAACCGCTCTTCACCGTCAACCTCGCGGATGGACGGGATGATCAGGTGGTTGTCATCCTCGAAAAGCCGCTCGCCGAATGCGAGCGGCAACCCATGCTGCGCGCGGTTTGCCGCGTCTTTCACGGCATCGAAGATCACCTCGGTCCCCTCGCTCCATGTACGGAAATTCCGCAGTGTCCGCAAGCCGCTTGGTCGGCCCACGGATTGAGCGGTGACGCCCTCACCCGCGCGGAAACTCGATGCCCATCTCGCGGTAGCGCTCGGGGTCGTCGCCCCAGTTTTCGCGGACCTTGACGAACAGGAAGAGATGGACCGGGCGCTCGGCCATCTCCTGGATTTCCTGCCGTGCCGCCATCGAGATCGCCTTGATCGTCTCGCCGCGGCGGCCGATCACGATCTTCTTCTGGCTCTCGCGCTCGACATAGATGGTCTGCTCGATACGGGCGGAGCCGTCGGCCTGGTCCTTCCAGGCCTCGGTCTCGACCGTCGAGGCATAGGGCAATTCGTCGTGCAGGCGCAGGAACAGCTTCTCGCGCGTGATCTCGGCGGCGAGCGCGCGCAGCGGCAGGTCCGAGAGCTGGTCGTCGGGATAGAGCCACGGCCCCGCCGGAACCGCGCCGGCGAGATAGGAAAGGAGATCGGCGCAGCCGTCGCCGGTCAGCGCCGAGATCATGAAGGTACGCTCGAAGCCGACCTTGGCATTGGCCTCGGCCGCGATCTCCAGCAGCGTGTCGCGGCGCACCGTGTCGATCTTGTTGATGACGAGGAGCTTCGGCTGCCGGACATCGGCAAATTTCGCCAGGATCTCCGCCGTCTCGCCCGAGAGGCCGCGCTCGGCGTCGACCAGGAGCGCGACCATGTCGGCATCCTTGGCGCCGCCCCAGGCGGTGTCGACCATGGCGCGGTCGAGCCGACGCTTCGGTCGGAAGATGCCGGGCGTGTCGACGAATATGATCTGCGACGCGCCTTCCATGGCGATGCCGCGCATGATCGCGCGCGTCGTCTGCACCTTGTGGGTGACGATCGAGATCTTGGCGCCGACCAGCTGGTTGAGCAGGGTCGACTTGCCGGCATTCGGCGCGCCGATCAGGGCGACGAAGCCGCAGCGCGTCGCCTCGGACTGGCCGCTGTCGGCGGCGTGTTCTTCATTCGGCAAGGGGCTCTCATCCGCCATGGGTTTCGGGCCTCCAGACCCCTTCGGCGATCAGCATGGCCGTCGCCGCCTTCTGTTCGGCTTCGCGCTTGGAGCGCCCGGCGCCGATGACGGCCGGCAAATCTTCGACAGTGACCGCGACGCGGAAATTCGGCGCATGGTCCGGTCCCGAGCGCTCCACGATCGCATAGGTCGGGGCGGCGAGGCCACGGCCCTGCACCCATTCCTGCAGCGTCGTCTTGGCGTCGCGCTGCGGGCCGTTCCAGTTCTCCATGCGGGCGCGCCAATGCGCCGTCACGAAGCGTTGCGCCGTCGGCAGGCCGCCATCGAGGAACAGCGCTCCGATCACCGCTTCGCAGACATCGCCGAGGATCGCCACCTTGCGGCGTCCGCCCGACTGCAATTCGCTGCCGCCGAGGCGGATCCAGTTGCCGAGCCCAGTCTCGAGCGCGACTTCCGCGCAGCTCTCGTTGCGCACGAGCGCCGTCAGCCGGCGCGCCAGTTCGCCCTCTTCCGCGTCGGGAAAGGCTTCGAGCAGCATGTCGGCAATGACGAGCGCGAGCACGCGGTCGCCGAGGAATTCCAGCCGCTGATAGCTTTCGGAGTGCGCACCGTTGGCGTCGGCCACCGCGCTCGCATGCGTCAGCGCGCGTTCCAGCAGAGTCGCATCGGCGAAGTGATGCGCCAGGATCTCCTCGAGCGGCGCCAGTCCCTGCGGCATGGGATCGGCCCCTCTCAGATGAGCTTGAAGATGCGGTCGAAGCGGACCGTCCAGGGCCAGCGCCAGAACTGCCAGGCCGGCTCGCCCTCCTTGACGGAGAAGAAGACGATCTCGGCCCGGCCGACGAAATTCTCGAACGGGACATAGCCAACCGCGCCGAGCACGCGGCTGTCGGTCGAGTTGTCGCGATTGTCGCCCATCATGAAATAGTGGCCGGCCGGAACCTCGAACACGGGCGTGTTGTCGGAGAAGCTGTGCGGGTCGAGGTCGAGAACCTCGTAGCTGACGCCGTTCGGCAGCGTCTCGCGATAGCGCGCGACACGGGTCTCGCCGAATTCGTCGGTCGTCACATAGTCGTCGATCTTGACCTTGGGGACCGGGGTGCCGTTGATCTGCAGCACGCCGTCGATCATCTGGATCTTGTCGCCCGGCAGGCCGATCACGCGCTTGATATAGTCAACCGAGGGATCGCGCGGCAGCTTGAACACGGCGACGTCGCCGCGCGTTGGCGGCTCGGCCCAGATACGCCCGGAAAAGATGTCCGGCGAGAAAGGCAGCGAATAACGGCTGTACCCATAGGCGTATTTCGAGACGAACAGATAGTCGCCGACCAGCAGCGTATCCTTCATAGAGCCCGAAGGGATGGTGAAGGGCTGGAAGAGGAAGGTTCGGACGATGAGGGCGAGGATCAGCGCCTGGACGATGATCTTGACCGTCTCGCCGAAGCCGCCGCGCTCCGATCCATATCTGTCGCCGGCCACGCTCATGCGTCCTTCCGATCCTGTCCAAGCCGCCCCGGCGGCGGTTGGTTCTTAACGGCTTCCCGCACGCCGCGCAACGCGGCGCGGATCGCCGTCAGGGGACGATCGGCAGCGCCTCGATGACGACGAAGGCCTGGGCGATCGGATATTCGTCGGTGATGGTCAAGTGGATGGCGGCGCGGTGGCCCTCGGGCAGGATGCGCGCCAGATGGTCCGCGGCGCCGCCGGTGAGGCGCATGGTCGGCGCGCCGCTCGGCAGGTTGACGACGCCCATGTCGCGCCAGAAGACGCCGTGGCTGAGGCCGGTGCCGAGCGCCTTGGAGCAGGCCTCCTTGGCCGCGAAGCGCTTGGCATAGGAGGCGGCGCGCTCCTTGCGCTGTTCCGACTTCGCCTTCTCGACCTCGGTGAAGACGCGGTCGATGAAGCGGTCGCCGAACCGCTCGATGGTCTGCTCGATGCGACGGATGTCGATCAGGTCGCTGCCGAGGCCGATGATCATGCGCCCGCCTCCGCCGCGCCGCGCGCAGCCGCCATTGCCAGGCGCATCTCGCGGATCGCACCGTCGAGACCGCGGAAGATTGCCTCGCCGATCAGGAAATGGCCGATATTGAGCTCGCGCACCATCGGCAGCGCCGCCACCGGGCCGACCGTCTCGTAGGAAAGGCCGTGGCCGGCATGGATCTCGAGGCCGAGCGCCGCGCCATGGCGGGCCGCCTCGGCAATGCGCCGGCTCTCGGCCGCGAAGGCCTCGGCGCTCTCCTCAAAGGCCTCGCAATAGGTGCCGGTATGCAGCTCGACCACCGGCGCGCCGAGCGCCGCCGCGGCGTCGAGCTGGCGCGGATCGGGCGCGATGAACAGCGAGACGCGGATGCCGGCGGCGGAAAGTTCGCCGACGATCGGGCGCAGCATCGCCATCTGGCCGGCGGCGTCGAGCCCGCCCTCCGTCGTCCGTTCCTCGCGCCGCTCGGGCACGATGCAGGCGGCATGCGGCCGGTGGCGGAGCGCGATCGCGACCATCTCCGCCGTCGCCGCCATCTCGAAATTGAGCGGGATCGGGATCGCCGCCTTGAGCCGCGCGATGTCGTCGTCGCGGATATGGCGGCGATCTTCGCGCAGATGCGCCGTGATGCCGTCGGCGCCCGCTTCCGCCGCGACCAGCGCCGCGCGGACCGGGTCAGGATGGATGCCGCCGCGCGCGTTGCGGACGGTAGCGACGTGGTCGATGTTGACGCCGAGGCGGAGCGGCTCGAAGGCCATCGCTGTCATGCCTTTCGGTTAAGGCCGGCTGCCATGCAGCTCGCGGCGGCGGATGGCGAACCGCTCGCGCCGTGACGACTGGAAGGCTTCGGCCGCATAATAGACGGCCACATAGGAAATGCCGCCGGCGACGATGGCAACGGGGATCGACCCGATCAGCATCGGCTCGAAGACCGGCCAGATATTGTGGAAGGAATCCGTCAGCAGTCGGTGCGCGAGTTCCTCGGCGGTCTTGGCCTGTCCGGCGCGGCCGAAGAGGCCGAGCACGGCATTGCCCGCCTCGAAGGTCAGGAACCAGATGAACGGGAAGGTCAGCGGGTTGCCGATCGTCGTGCCGAGCACGGCGGCGAGGACATTGCCGCGCACCAGGAAGGCGGCGACGAAGCAGAGGAGATAATGGAAGCCGATGAACGGCGTCATGGCGAGCGCGACGCCGGCCGCGAAGCCGGCGGCGATCGAATGCGGTGTCCCCGAGAGCCTCAGGAGCCGCTTGCCGTAATAACGCAGGGCCCGTCCCCAGCCGCGCTTCGGCCACATGAAATGATGCAGCCTCTGATGGAAGCGCAGGGGATGGCGGCGGCGGAACAGCATGAGGTGAAGGACTACCCGCCCATTCAGGAGAGATTGCGGCTGCCGGGCTTGACGGCCGGGATGCCCTGCAGCTCCGGCGGGAGCGCGTCGGCCGGATAGGCCGGAACCTTATACTCGGCCAGCGCCACCAGCGGAACCCCGACATCCGCCTCGCCGGCCGAACGGTCGATCAGGCAGGCGACCGCGACCACTTCGCCCCCGAGCGCGCGGATGGCCTCGATGGTCTCGCGGCTGGAAAGGCCGGTCGAGATGATGTCCTCGACGACGAGGACGCGGGCCTTCTCGGGCAGTTCGAAGCGGCGCAGGCGGAAGACGCCGCCTTCCCGCTCCACCCAGAGCGCAGGGACGCCGAGATGGCGCGCGGTCTCGTAACCGGGGATGAGCCCGCCCAGCGCCGGCGACACCACGATGTCGAAATCGAGCCCGCTCGCACGCACCTTCGCCGCCAGCGCCTTGCAGAGCTGCTCGGTGCGCTCGGGATACATGAACACTCGCGCCTTCTGCAGGAAGACGGGGCTGTGCAGGCCCGAGGACAGGATGAAATGGCCTTCGAGCAGCGCGCCGCACGCGCGGAAGACGTCGATGACCTCGTTTTGCTGCATGATTTGCCCCGGATGGATGCTGCGCCGTTCAGGCGTTGACGCGGTTGGCGGTGCTGACGACATGGCGCTCGCGCAAGTCGCTCAGCAGGCGGTTCAGGTGCTTCAGGTCCCAGACCTCGAGATCGATCTCGATCTGCGAGAAGTCGGGTGCGCTGCGGGTGATCCGCAGATTGGAGATGTTGCCGTCATTGTCGGCGATGATCTGCGCGATCTGGGCGAGGCTGCCCGGCTCGTTCAGCGCCACAACCTCGACCCGCGCCGGGAAGCGCTCGCGATTGGCGGCGTCGATATCCCAGCGCACATCGAGCCAGCGGTCCGGCTCGTCGTCGAAATCCTTCAGCGCCGGCGACTGGATCGGATAGATCGTGATCCCCTCCCCCGGCGACATGATGCCGACGATGCGATCGCCCGGAACGGCGCCGCCCTCGGGGGCGAAACGGACCGGCATGTCGCCATGGAGGCCGCGGATCGGGATCGCGTGCGCCGCGTCGGACGGATCGCCGCTCGGTACGCGGAACCTCATGCCGTTGCCCTTCTTGAGGCCGAACCAGCCGGCCTCGCCCCCGGTCGAGGCGCCGCCCTTCGGCATCGCCGTGGCGCGCTCCTCCTGGTGGTCGGGATAGACCGCCTTCAGCACATTGACCGAGGGAATCTCGCCGCGGCCGACCGAAGCGAGCATGTCCTCGATGTTCTGCTGCGCGAGGCGCGACAGCGCCGCCTTCAGCCGCTCCTCGGAATAGTCGCGGCCGGCGCGCTCGAAGGCGCGCTCCAGGATCTTGCGGCCGAGCCCGGCATATTGCTTGCGGATAGCGGCGCGGGCGGCTCTACGGATCGAGGCGCGGGCCTTGCCGGTGACGGCGATCGCCTCCCAGGCCGGCGGCGGAATCTGCCCCTTCGAGCAGATGATCTCAACCTCGTCGCCGTTCTTCAGTTCGCTCGTCAGCGGCATCATGCGGCCGTTGATCTTGCAGCCGACGCAGGTGTCGCCGATGTCGGTATGGACGGCATAGGCGAAGTCGATCGGCGTCGCGCCACGCGGCAGCGCGATCAGGCGGCCCTTCGGCGTGAAGCAGAACACCTGGTCATGGAAGAGTTCGAGCTTGGTGTTCTCGAGGAACTCCTCGGGCGTATCGCCCTCGGCCAGCATCTCCACCGTGCGGCGAAGCCAGGTATAGGCGCGGCTCTCGTCGGAGAGGCGGCCGCCGACCTTGTCCTTGTAGAGCGAATGCGCCGCGATGCCGTATTCGGCGACCTCGTGCATCTCCCAAGTGCGGATCTGCAGTTCGACCCGCTGGCGGCCGGGACCGACCACGGTCGTATGGATCGAGCGGTAGTCGTTCTGCTTCGGCGTCGAGATATAGTCCTTGAAGCGCCCCGGAACGGTCGGCCAGGCCATATGCACGATGCCGAGCGCGGCATAGCAGTCGGCGCGCGTGTCGACGAGCACGCGGAAGCCCAAGATATCAGAGAGCTGCTCGAACGAGATCGCCTTGCGCTCCATCTTGCGGAAGATGGAATAGGGCCGCTTCTCGCGCCCGAACACCTGCGCCTTGATGCCGTATTTCTCGAACTTCTCGCGCAGGTCCTTCTCGATCTCGACGATGAGACCCTGGTTGCGGACGCGGATCTCGGCGAGGCGGTCGGTCACCGCGGCATGCGCCTCGGGATTGACGACCGCGAAGGCCAATTCCTCGAGTTCCTCGCGCATGTCGTGCATGCCCATGCGCCCGGCCAGCGGGGCATAGATCTCGAGCGTCTCCTCGGCGATGCGCCCGCGCTTCTCCGGCGGCATGAAATGCAGCGTGCGCATGTTGTGCAGCCGGTCGGCGAGTTTGACCAGCAGCACGCGCACATCCTCGGAGATGGCGAGCAGCAGCTTGCGGAAATTCTCGGCCTGCGCGGCCTTGCGCGAGACGAGATCGAGCCGCTTGATCTTGGTGAGGCCCTCGACCAGGCGGCCGATATCCTCGCCGAATGTCGCGTCGATCTCGGAGCGGGTCGCGTCCGTATCCTCGATCGTGTCGTGCAGCAGCGCGACCGCAATGGTCGAATCGTCCAGCTTCAGGTCGGTGAGGATGCCGGCGACTTCGAGCGGATGGGAGAAATACGGGTCGCCATTGGCGCGCCGCTGGCTGCCATGCTTCTGCATGGCATAGACATAGGCCTTGT
>Ga0209933_1000686_pt1 | contig 51666 bp, 54 predicted proteins | sample ThiBiot_300_biof_FD_183944 | JGI IMG/M metagenome (GOLD analysis project Ga0209933, IMG submission 183944) | Wastewater bioreactor microbial communities from Cape Town, South Africa - Thiocy_cont_300_biof (SPAdes) | ecosystem: Engineered > Bioremediation > Thiocyanate > Unclassified | place...
TACGTCCAAGCCAGCAAATGTATCCATGTCCGGGCTCCTCGTTGTGCGGGTTGACCGCACAACGGTAGCCGACACCGGACCGCGCGAAGACGCCGCCTTCGCTGGCTTGCCGACGATTACCGCGGCATTCCGCCTTTGCCCCTCGCTGGCGCTCCGGGCAGCGGCGGCCCGGCGGTGCTGCTGCGCGAGCAGCCAGCGCGCCGGCGAACGCGGCGACGGCCATAGGCCGGGCGCGTTCGAGGCAAGACGCCTGCACGTTGGACGGCTGCGCCGAAGGCAGCGCGAAGTACGGTGCGAATGCACTCGCACTGCACGCGCGACGACACGGCGACGGCCAGCAGAGCGACACGCCCGATGGCACGACAAGATGCACGGCAACGTGCAGCGAGTCGGCGGCCATCATGGGCGGGATTCCAGCCAGACCGGATGCGCGACCCCGATCACGGCGGATGCGCTGACCGGCCCGAAATACCGGCTGTCGAACGACGCCGGGTTGGTCACACTCAAGAGGAACAGTTCGCCGGATTCGAGGCGGCGGCATTGCTGCCAGGATGGCAGCGGCCGGCCCCAGCGGTCGGCAGGCAGCACGGCGGCCGAAGGCACGCCGTCGATGCGGAGGACGCGGCCAGTGCTGCACACCTCCTGCGGCGCGACGGCGCCCACGCGCTTGAGCAGCGGCACGCGCGCCGGCAGGTAGCCGCGCTGCGCGGCCAGCGCGGCGGCGTCTGGCGGCAGCGTGGTCAGGACGATGCTGCCCACGGACAAAGGACGTTGCGGCGAGTCGGTGCCGTGGCCTTGCGGATCGACGCGATACCAGCCGACCGCCACGCTGTCGGACGGGTTGTAGATCAGGCGCGGCAGCGGATGCACGAAGGACGCCCAGGCGAGCGCAGCGAGGCCGCAGGCGGACAGGCCCGCCAACACGAGGCGAGCGCGCAGGCGTGAGCGAGGATGCGGCGGGATGCCGGTTGCGCTGGCAACGGCGGATGGAAGCGTCATGGCAGCGTCCTCCCGGTTAGCCAGGCAGCGTGCCGCTCGGCGGTGTATTCGGGCAGCGGCAGGCGTGCAGCGAGCCGGTTGGCGAGCGTGCGCCAGTACGCGGGCGAGACAGCGGCGGGTGCGATACCCAGCGTCTCGATGGCGTCGATGCACTCCAGCACCGCGCGCACCTGGTTCTCCCCTTCGGCGTGGAGCAGCAAGCGCGCCCCCGGCTGCACGCCGGGGATGCGCTGCGCTGCATCCAGCGGCGTGCAAGCCTGCATCACCATGAGCTGCCAACGCACAGTGCCGTAGTCGTTGGCCTGCCAGCGGATACGGCACAACATGGCGCCCGGCAGGAACACCGCGCAACGGCGCCAGCGGTCGAGCTGGTGCGTGCGCGCAGGTTCGCCGAAGCGCAGGTAGAGCTTGAAGCGTGGTTCGATGTAGGCCAGCGCCACGCGCGTCAGCGGCGCGCTGGCAGGCTGGCCGGCAAGTGCAGCCGTAGCCGCGCCAGCGGCAGGCGAAGCGGATGCAGTCATGGTGCGTTCTCCCTGCGGTGCTCTGGAAACTCCCGCTCCAGCAGGCCACGCAGCAGGTCGGCCACGGTCACGCCTTGCGTGAAGGCCGACACCTTGATGCGTGCCCGCATCGCGGGCGTGATGTCGAGAGTCAGACGGGCGGTGTAGAGGTCGCCCTTGCCCAGCGCATCGGCGTCGCCCTGGCGAATCCACGCCTCGGCGTGCGGATTCGCGGGCGGACGCGCGCCGATGCCGACGCGCTTTGCCGTGCGCTTGCTGTTCGATGGCGGCTTCGCGGTCATGTCGGCCACCGCAGCAGTTCGTCCACCAGCGCGGTGATTTCGCGCGCGGCGGCGCTGTCGGGTGCCGTCTCGCGTGCAAACCGGCCTGCGGCCACGCTATCGGCGAACACGATGCGCTGATGCACTTCCGCGCGCAGCGCAGGAAGCGGCTGGTCGGCGAGCGCCTGGCGTGCTTCGCGCCCGATCACGGTGGTACTGACGCGCCGATTGATGACGAAGGCCGCGCGCAGCGCAGGCCGAAATACCTGCGCCTCGCGGATCAGCGCCACCATCTCGGCGCTGGCCCACAAGTCGTAGGGGCTGGGCTGCACCGGGATCAGCACGCGCTCGGCCGCCAGCAGCGCGGAGCGCGCCAAGGCGGCGATGCGCGGCGGGCCGTCGATGACGACGTGATCGGCCCGCCTGGCGAGTTCCGGCGCCTCTTGGTGCAGCGTTTCGCGTGCGAGGCCCACGGCGCTGAACAGCCGTGGCAAGCCTTGCTGGCTTCTGCGCTGCGTCCAGTCCAGCGATGAGCCCTGCGGGTCAGCGTCCAGCAGGACGACGTGCTGGCCGCGCATCGCCAACTCGCCGGCGATGTGCGTGGCGAGCGTGGTCTTGCCGACGCCGCCTTTCTGGTTGAGCAGTGCGACGATCATGGCCTGGCCCTCCATGCTGGAAAGCCGGGCTTTTGCTGCTGCGTTTGTGGCCGCGGGGTGGTTGTCCACCGCAGCGGCGTTTCCCTACTAAAAGTTAGAGAAACTAAGTTAGGGAAGTTAGAGGACGCGCAAACCCAGTGCTGGCGCTGGTTTGCGGCCGATCGGCACGCCTGATAGCACGATAGTCCCACGCCTGATAGCACGATACCCCGTACGCCTGATAGCACGACACCATTCACAGGCTTTCCCGGAGTTATCCCCGTGCCGTCTGCAGCACGGGCCGGAACGTCAGCAATTCCATGCCGTTGTCGGGCATCCGCTCGATGCCCAGGACGTAACCGGGCAGCGACTGCCGCGCGACGAGCGCGCGCAGATCGCAGGCGAAGTCGTAGGGCTTCGCGGTGCTGCCGGACTTCTGGTGCAGATAGCGAAAGTCGAACTGCCAGCCGTATGCCTGCTTGCCGCCGTGCTTGCGCACCAGGCGGTACAGCCACCGCTCGATGCCGCCGGTGAGTCGGAAATACGCCGGGTCGATGGTCAGCACAAGGGCGGCGTCGAGCACGCCCGCGTAGAACCAGTCCGGCAGGATCAGCTCGATGCCCAGCGGCGTGCCGCTGGCATCGGCCAGTTCCTTCCATTCGTTGATCCACGAAAAGCGGTGCAGGCGCCGGCCTGTTGTCTCGCGGATGGACGTGGCCACCGTGGTCGATTGCAGGCGATCCAGCGCGGCCTTGAGGCGCTGGTAGTCGCGCAGCGATTTGCCGCGCCCGATGAAGCGCAGGATCTCGTAGGGCGTCGCGCGCATCAGCCGCGACGGGCGCAGGCCCGCGTCCTTCGCTTCCACGATCTGCGAGGCCGCCCATATCAGCACGTCCGCATCCCAAATCGTGGCGATGCCGTGCTCCTGCGTGCCCTCTACGCGGATCGTCACGTTGCCCGCACGAAAGTCGATGGGCTTGACCCGCTTGGACTTGCCGAGCGAGAAGAACGGATAGGCCATCAAGTCCTGGCTGTCGCGCGGCGCCATGTCGCCGGGCAAGGCGCGGAACAGGTCGAGCTGTTCGCGCTCCTGCAACGACCGCTGCCGGAACGGCAGCGCGGAGCTGGACATGGTGATGGCCTGCCGCGCGCCGCCGATCAGCGCGCACGGCTGTCGGCCGAGTGGTGCTCGGCGTACTCGGGATCGGAAGTCGTCTCGAAACTGCGGTCGGCAGCCCAGGCGTCGAGGTCGGCCACGGCGTACATGACGCGCCGGCCGAACTTGCGAAAGCGCGGACCACCACCGATCACGCGCTGCTTTTCCAGCGTGCGCGGCGACAGCCGCAGGTACTCGGCGGCTTCGTCGTTGGTGAGATAGCGTTGGGGCTGCGCGGCAGCGGTCGAGACAGTGGCGGCAGGCCGCAAAGGAGCGGGACGCATGGTGTGAACCTCCATAGCTTTCAAAGCTCCGGCCACACAGCGCAACCGGATGGAGGCAGTCTCAGAAAACCAAGCTGTCCTGCTCAGGGCCGTTTTGCGTCGTCCTCAAAACGACCCTTCTCAAGCGGCGGAAGCTGTGCTAGGCGGCGATAGCCGCCGCGCATCAGCGCATCGCCGCGCCGTACCAAGCGGCGTACCTTGGAGCGCAGGCCGCCGTCGCTGTACCAATCGGCTGCGGCATCGCCGCCGAACAAGCCTTCGGCCACCTCGCGCAAGGACGCACCCGCTAGGGTTGCGTCGAGCGCCTGCAAGGTGTGTAGCTCAAGCAGCGCGGCGGGTGCCGGCCTGGGCTTCGCAGAAGCCAGGGCCGCGCCGAGCGCACGGTTGCGCGCAGGTGCGGCGGCGCCGCCGCGGCGGGCATAGGCGACAGCCATCCCGTCTTCCAGGCCGGGCGCCAGCGCGAAGCGCAGGCAATGACCTGGGCTGTGCGCCATCAGCGCCAGCCCTTTGCCGTCATGGAGCAGTTGCTTGTGCCCGGCAATGCGCCAAAACGTGAACGCGGGAGCATACTGCGGCGGATCGGCGTCGGGATAGAGCTGCACCACGGCCACATGGCCGGGCAACCAGGCTGGATGCGCGTCGCGCGCATCCAACGCCGGATCTTCCAGCAGGCGCAAGCCCCAGCGATGCGCCGCCTGCTGCGCGGCTTTCGGCCGGCGATGATGGCGCAGCCAGTCGAGCCGGTAATCGGGGTTTCTGCGCAGATATTCCCAGGCCGTCCCAAGGTCGTCCAAGTGCAGCACGTACAGATACGCGGCAGTCGGATACCAGTGCTCGGCGCTGCGATCGACCATGACGCAACCTCCCTGCGAACAGGACTGGCCGCGACGGAAGAACTACGTGCTACATCGGTGTCATCAGAACGAAATGGGTTAAGGGAATAGTTGGGCTGTCAAGTCCGACTGGCTCCGATGCGTTGCGGTATTCGTCTCAATGCTGCGGCGGCAGCGCCCCAACGTGGAGCGCCGTACCGATCAGGCTGCCGCCGTCTGCGCCTGGCATCATGTCTATTTGGATCAGACTGGTGCGGCTACGCCGCCAGAATCTCGATTGAGACCTGCCCGGTATGACACCAGACTGAAAAAGTCACAGTAGGCTGTGTTCAGTCCGGGATAGCCCCGTCACGCTCGGCCAGCCGGGTGTATTCCGACAGCGTGCGCGTGGGCCGGAAGTAGAGGTCGCGCATCACGGGCTGCTGATGCGGCCCGACGATGCCAGCCAGCGCGGACAGCTTCACGGTGCCCTGCGCCGGCATGCCGATGCCCAGGTCGATAAGCCCCCAGGCGGTGTCGCCATCGGCGGGGTCGAGCGCGGCCAGCAGCCAGGTCACATGCGCGTCCGGCGTGAACAGCCGCACCACGGGCACGGGGTCGATGGCCCGGCCAGCGGCACGGGCCTCGCCGTTGGCGAGCAGTTGCGCGCGCTCCGGGACGGTGGCGAGTGGCTGGGGCATGGTTGGCAATCCCACAAATCCAATGATGCACGGATGCGGTTTCACGCCCAAGCGCAGAACCGCCAAACCGGATTTACGCCTTCGTGTGCAAGCACGGATGCGCTTGCGTGGCTTTGCTGGAACCAGCAAATGCGGATTTCCGTAAAGGCACGAAAACGTAGAACACCAAATGAACACTATAGATTGTAGCCCTATAGGGTGCAATGGGCTGTCATCTTGGTTTTTCGAGGGAAACCATAGGTGGCGGCTGGGAACTCATTGGCGAAGGCGTTGAAGACAGTCAGGAAGGCGCGTGGCTTGAGCCAGGAAGCCTTCTCTGACGTGTCCAGCCGCACCTATATGAGCACCCTCGAACGCGACCTGAAAAGCCCGACCCTGCATAAGCTGGCCGAGCTGTGCGAGGTGATGGAGATCCACCCGCTCACGCTGCTGACGCTGGCCTACGCGGGCGACAGCCCGCACAAGGCCGACGAGCTGCTGGCGCAGGTGCGCCGGGAGCTGGAGGCGGTGCTGAAGCCGCGCGCGTGACGTGGTGATGTGCTGCGAACAGCAGCACAGCGCCCCGCCGCGATGGGCGGGGCGCTGCGGCGGTCACGCCGCCTGGAGCTTGCTGCGCGACCAGATCAGGTCGTGCGTACCGTCCTCGCCTTCGATCAGGCGGGCATAGACCGGAGCCGGGAACGAAGGATCGTCGAGGGTCACGGACTTGTATTCCCGCCCGGCCTCGCTGGTCTTGTTCCACGCCGCGCCGATGTCGTGGCCGGCGGCCTGGAGGCGGAAGTCGGGGGCGTTCTCGCTGCTGCCCTTGTCGTTGGGAACCAGCTTGACCTTGACGTTGAGCGTCAGGGTGCGCAGCGTGCCGGTGAAGCCGTCTTTGTCTGCGGTGAAGGTGCCGATGTTGGCCATGATGATTTCTCCTTTCGGTTGAACAAGGTTCGCGCCCATCGCGTCCTTGTTGTGATCCCGCCGGCGGGGGACGGGCTGGCTGCACCGCTTGCGGTCGAAACGCAGTGGAGAGCCGGGAGGCGAAAAGAATTTGCTGCGCGAGGAAGCCGCGCAGCGGCGGGGAAATTGTTTTCGCCGGACGGTTGCAGCCATGAAGCCCGAGGCGCAGCCGCGCCCCCGCCAGGATTCACAACGAGACAAGGACGCCTTGGGCCGAACCGCTCCAAAAGGAGATGGGGCCGACTCGGCATCCCCGCCCGAAGGCTTCTCCGGCTCGCCCGCTGACGCGCGCCAGGTCAACCCCGCAACGACAGGCGAGAACGCCCCCGCCATACCTTGCGGCGCCGGTCTTGAGGCGTGGCGTGGAAGCTCCATAGTGATACCGGGCGGGTTGTCCGTGAACCGTCCTTCGTGACGTGATGGGCAGGAACCGCCAGCGTTGAGGACGGCACGCACCTGCACAACCTGCCGCAGCAAGCGCCAGCGTGTTCGCCAGCGTCCCGTCCATCGCGGCGGGACGTTGGGCGGGCCGATCCGGCGCAGCCGGTTCGGCAGCATCGAGGGGCGCCAAGCATCGCGCGGCGGGGATAGCTCGCAGGGCTTTCCCCTGGAGGCAAGCGAAGCGCGCAGCGCCGCAGGCGCGAAGGCGTGAGGGATTGAAGCCGAATGGCCGTGACGGCAAAGACGGCACGGGGCGTAGCCCGAAAGCCCGGCGGCGCTATGCGCCGACACGCCCAGGCCGTTCCAGATTTCTAAGCAGGAAACGCGGACATGCCTCTGATGAAATGGGCGCGGCCCTACGCTGCGAGGTATGCACGCGGCAATCCGAAAACCGCTGGTGATTCCCGCGCACGGCGGGCGCTACGGCTTGCAGGCCCATACGGGCCTGCCATTACCGGGCGGGAAGCCCGGTCACGTCAACGCCGCCGTCTGAACTGCCGTGATGGCGGCGGCGTTCCGATTCGGTTGCGGGCTTGGAACACCGGGCGCGGCCACTGCCGCGCCCGGATTTTGCGTCCACCGCGCCCAGGTCGGAACGGCCTGGGCGCGGTGCTGAACGCGGTTATTTCTTCGTCTCGATGAGCCACCACACGGCACGCGGCAAGGCGTGGCCCGTGATGGGATGAATGTCGGTGAGGTCAGCGCAAGCCGACCAGCCCAAGGGCGGGCGGTAGCCGCGCACGTCGCCGTCGCCGTGCCAGCGGCGGGCGCGCACCGTGCCGGGGGCGTAGATCGCCGCCATGCGCGGGCGGCTGGTGGTGGTGCGGGTCATGGGGGCTTCTCCTTGCAGCGAAGCGCCCCGGTCGAGGCCGGGGCGCTTGCCTTCGGCGCGGGTCAAGCGGCCAGCGCCTCGGCTGGTTCATCCGCCCTTGCTTCGGCATCCTCCGGTGCGTCCTGCTCCGGGCCTGCCTCCTGCGCGCTTTCGCGTACTGCCTGCTGCGGGCCTTCGGCCTTGAAGATGGCGGGCATCCAGCCCGTACCATCGGCCAGCCGCTCGGCTTCGCTGGCAATGTCAGCCTTCTTGCGTTTCGCCAGTCGGGTGACGGATTCCGGTGCAAATGCGCCCACGGCATCCAGAATCACGGCCTTGGAAACGTGCTTGAAGTAGCCTTCTGCGGTCGGCTTCCACCATGCGGCCATGTCGAGGCCCACGGCCTGCGCCAGTTCCTCGCCGGGCTGGTATGGCGTGGCGCGGGGCGTTACCACGTCCACCGTGGAAGCCACGCACACGGCCAGCAGCCGCACCAGTTCGTCTTGCGACTTCGCCAGCAGCGCGGCGAACAGTTCGGCGCTGTCCTGCGGCAAGGCTTCGCCCGCCAACTCTTGCAGTTCGCGCAGCGCCACGGCGGCGGGCGATTCCGGCCAGTCCGGGGCCCTGCCTTCTAGCCGGTCTTGCGCCGTGAGGCGCACGCCCAGCGGCAGGCCGTCGCCGTAGGCGTCGGGTTGCAAGACGCTCTGCACCATGCCATGCACCAGCGCGGCCAGCGCGACGTGCGGATGCCGCGCGACTTCGATTTGCAGCGCCGCCGTGCGGTGGGCGCTCAACCGCTGCGCCAGCCGGTCGGACAGGCTCGCGGCCTTGGGCGCGTCGTCGGCGTCCTCGTGCTCGTCGTTAGCGGCTTCGCCTTCGGTGTTGCCGAAACCGCGCCGCAGCTTTTCCAGCGTGCGCAGCGCCTTGGCCTCGGCTTCGCGCAGCAGACCGCGATGAATGACGGCCTCGCCGTTGCGGTCGATGGTGACGATCGCACCGGCCACCTCGCGCACCTCGGGGGCATAGCCTTGTAAGGCATCCTCCACGTCTTGCAGTTCGCCGACCACCTGATCGCGCCGCTGTTCCAGCTTCTCGGCCTTGGCTTCGTCCTCGCTGCTTTCACCTTGGCAGGCTTCTTCCAGCTCGGCGTCGATCTTTTCGAGGCGGCTTTCCAGCGAGGCGATGCGGCGGGCCTCGCGGCTGGTCGGCTCGCGGCGGTGGCGCGGGGCGTTCTGGAACGCCTGCCGTTCCTCGTAGGCCAGATGCGGCACGGCCTCCACCCATGCCCAACCCTCGGCGCGCACGTCCTCGGCCAGCGTTGCCAGCTTGTCGCGCACCAGTGTTTCCAGCACTGCGGTATCGGTGAGGTAGGTTCCGGCATCGCCTTCTGCGAACAGGTCGCGGCGGACGCCGCCGCCTGCCTGCCGGTAAGTGTCCAGCCCGACGAAGCGCACCAGCGCGTGCGAGGCGTCGATTTCGCGTTCGGTCAGGCGCTCGCGCAGCTTGGACGGGCTGCGCTGCCATTCCGGCGCACCATAGAACGCGGCTTCCTGCGCGGCGTGGTCGTCGGTGATGGTCAAGGCCATCAACTGTTCCAGCGTGACGGTTCCGGCGCGGTAGTCGGCCATCAGGCGCGGCGCGATGTGGGCGAGCTTCAAGCGGCGCTGCACCACCAGCGGGGACACGCCGAAGTCGGCGGCAATGTCCTCGATGGGCCGGCCTTCCTTGACCAGCGCGACGAACGCCTCGAACTGGTCGGCGGGGTGCATCTGCTCGCGCATCAGGTTTTCCGCGAGGCTGACGGTACGGGCCGAAGCATCGGGCACCAGCAGGCACGGCACTTCGTAGTCGGCGGGGATGCGCTTCTTCTTCGCCAGCAGCTTCAAGGCGGTCAGTCGGCGGTCGCCTGCCACCACCTCGTAAGCCTCGCCATCTGCGGAAAGGATGACGATCAGGTTTTGCAGCAGGCCGATGCGGGCAATGCTCGCGGCCAGTTCGGGGATGGACAGGCGCGGCATCTTGCGGGCGTTGCGCTTGGAGCGGCGCGGCAGCAACTGCGAGAGCGGAACCAGAATCAGGTTCTTGGACGGGTCGGCCATTTCCAGCGGTGCGGCGGCTTCGATGGCGACGGCTTCGGTTTTGAGTACGGCGTTCATGGTGATAACTCCTTGCGGTTAGGGATGCAGCAGCGAGAGAAGCGGCTAGGGCTGCTGCCTGCCCCTGCCGCGTGGGGATTCAGGCTTTCAACTGGCGCAGGCCATCGGCCAGCAGCCACAGGGCGCGATTCAGGCGCACGCTTTGGTCGATGCCCTGCACGGGCCGGGTGGTCTGGCGGCGGCCACTCGCGGCGCGGGCGGACAGGCCGCCTTTGGTCAAGTTCTCCTGCGTGCGGTTGAACACGCTCCACAGGTCGCGGCGGTCGTCGTCATGGCGGCGCGGCATCAGGATTTGCGATTCCGTGATGGGCGCGGGCTTGTCCTCGTCGTACTTCAACGCCAGCGCAGCGCGGGCGAACACTTCCGATTCCCCGGCGTCGAGCGTGATGGCGCGCATGGCATCGCGGGATTCCTGCGCCCGGTCGAAGCCGTGCAAGACTTCGTAAGCGCCTTCGATGACGTGCCCGGCTACGTCGCCCTTGTGGGGTACGCGCACGTCCGCCACGGTGTCGCCGCAGACAAGGCCATTGCTGCATACGAACCGAAACATCCCGGCCAGCATCTGATAGCTGCTGGTGCCGTCATGGGAGTTCAGCAGGATGATTTCGTTGGCCTCGCGGCCGTTGATCTGGCTCGCGTGGCGCAGCCGGATCATGTGCTTGGTGTAGTCGCGGCGGTCGTCGTGGCGCACGCGGGTTTGCGTCACCATGAAAGGCTCGAAGCCTTCCCCCCGCAGTTCTTGCAGCACGGTAGCGGTGGGGATGTAGCTGTACCGCTCGGAGCGGCTTTCGTGCGGGGCGTCCGCGAAGATGGACGGAGCCACGGCCCGGATTTGGTCGTCGGACAAGGGACGTTCCGAACGCAGCACCGGGGAACGGGAAGCGAAGCGGGATGCGAGTTGCATGATCTTTCTCCTGACAAAGAAAAAAAGGTTTGCTGTTCACCGCACACCGGATTCCTAGATTCGGAGCCCAGCCTTTCGGCTGTTTGGTGCGGTCGGCACGAGGAACCCGGTTGGCCCTGTTGCCACCGTCTTTCCTGAGTTCATCGCCCGCGACGGTCAGGAGCGCGCGGACGGGGGCCGTCAAGGAGGCAAGCGCAGGGTTGGTGCGGCCCGCAGGCGCAGCCGAGGACACGGCCCTGCGCGCCTTGACGGCACACGGCCGCGGGCTACAGTCGCGGACAAGGTGATGAAGTCAGGGGAGACGGCTGGGCATGGCAACGGCCCCTCCACACGCCGACCGCACGGCAAGCGAAGCGCGCAGGCCCGAAGCTGGAAGCCGGGCCGTAGGCGTCAGCCGAGCGGAGCGAGGGAACGATGGAAGCCCGTCAGGGGCGAGACGCCGCAGGCGGCTCGATGCGCTACGCGCACGAGAGCGCGACCGGCCATGTTTCTTGGCCGGGGACGCCCTGACTTCAAGGCTCGATGCACAAGCTCATGCGCCAGTCATCGGGAAACAGGTTCGACAGCGACTGCTGTGGTCTGGCCGATCCGGCGCAGCCGGTTCGGCGGTCTTTGAGGGGCGCCAAGCATCGCGCGGCGGGGATAGCCCGAGGGCTTTCCCCTGGAGGCAAGCGAAGCGCGCAGTGCCCCGCAAGGGGCGCGCAGGCATCACGCCGAGTCGTCAGGGCGCAGGCTGGATTCCGATACCGGCATCCACGGCGATGACGAGTCCAGCAGGTAGCGCGCACCGTGCGCGTACAGACCCGACAGCCCGGTGGGCTGGTAGAACCCGGTGACGCGGCGCCGGAACTGTGCGCCGTACTCGTTAGCGTAGATCACCGCGTCGCCGATCTTGAAGCGCAAGGGCTGGCCGTTCTCCGGCGCGAACGGCTTGAGCGCATCGTGCTGTGCTGTGATTTCGATGATGTAGTCGTGATGGCTGCTCATGGCATTGATCTCTTTCGATGGTCGAGAAAGCACAAGGAGCGCCTTGCAGCGCTCCCACGGCCAGGTCAGACAGCGATCCGCCCGGCCAAGCGCGCATCGCGCGCATAGGCGCTCAACCGCTTCTCGGCGCGGAAAGACAGGTCGCGCTCAATCGGCAGGCCCAGCCCGCCGCGCACCGTCGCCAGTTCGCCCAGGCTGACCCAGCCGATTTCCGGCGCCCCCAAGCCCAGGTCGCAAAGACCAAAGGCGTGGTCGTGGTCATCGGGATCAATCTCGGTCAGTAGCCAGGTCGCGCCGGCGTCCGGCGTGAACAGCTTGACCACGGGGGCCGGATCGAAGTCCGGGTTCTCCAAGGATTCGCGGCCGTTGGTCAGCAGCACGATGCGCTGCTCGTCGGTGATGAGTGCGTTGTTCATGGTGAACTCCTGAAAGGTTGCCGGGTGGAATTGCCCGACCCTTCCAGGGCACGGCGGAGCGCAAGCAGTCAGGGGTCAACGACGGCCGCCAGGACGCAAGCGCCGTCGGCGCGCAGCCCTTGACGGCGAGAACGCCGTGGCGCGATGAGGGGAACAGCAAGACCGCCTCCCTCGCACCTCCACGTACTCTGGTTTTCGGTAAGCGAAGCGCGCAGGCCCGAATAGCCATCCGGGCCGGAAGCATCAGCGATGTGAAAGGCGGGTTGTTCTTAAATGCGCGCCCAGTCCCGGTGCAGATCGTCAACGATCATGGGATGACGGTGCCCGCCTCGGTCTGCATGTTCGCGCAAGTGAGGATGATCGGGCGGTAGATCAGGGTGATCGTGGGCGATGTCGGAAGAATCTCTAGCGGGCCAGAGCCACAGCGCCAGTCCCACTCCGACAAGACCAATCAGCGACATGATGATGAAGGTCGATTGCAGCCCAAAGGCAGCGCCGAAGCGACCGGCCAAGGGATAGCAAATGAGCCAGCACGCATGGGACAGGGCGAATTGCGCGGCAAAGACCGCAGGGCGATCCTCGGGATGAGCGGAGCGGCGCAACAGCCGGCCGGAAGGTGTTTGCGCCACGCTGTAGCCGAAGCCGACCACAAACCAGATCACCACCAGAACGGCATAGGTCGGAATCATTGCCCCGGCTGCCGTTCCCACAACCAGCATCGTCGCTCCCGCAATCATGACAGGTCGATCAGCAATCTTGTCGAGCAGGCGAGGCAGCGCGAAGGCCGCAACCATCGACCCGCCTCCGAAGGCCGCCAGCGCCCACGCCACCTCGGATTCGCCCAGGCCGAAGCGTGCCTTCACGATGACCACCGTGTTCACGATCACCATTGACCCCGCTGCTGCCACAGCGAGGCTGATCGCCAGCAGACCCCGAAGGCGCGGTGTGGCGAGGTAAATGCGCGTGCCCCGCGTAGTGCGATCCCATATGCCACGACGCGGGCCGGGAACGGTTGTGGGAAGCCTCACGCTGACCACCAGCGCTGCTGACACGAGGAAGCCGAGAACCGTTCCGGCAAACAGGTTGTGGAAGCTGATGACCGTCAGTAGCGCGGCGGCCAGCATCGGGGAAATCAGGCTTTCCAAATCGTAGGCCAGCCGGGAAAGCGACAGTGCTTTCGTGTACTCGTCTTCGTCCGGAAGGATGTCTGGGATAGTGGCTTGAAAGGCCGGCGTGAAGCCTGCGGACGCCGCTTGCAAGACGAAGATCAGCAGATAGATTTGCCAGATTTCGCTGACAAAGGGCAAGCAGAGCGCAACGGATGCTCGTACTAAGTCAAGGGCAACGAGCAACGACCGTCGCGGCAGCCGGTCGGCGAAAGCCTGCGCGACCGGGGCGACTCCGACATAGGCAAGCATTTTTATGGCAAGTGCCGTTCCGAGTACCGCGCCGGCATTCGCCCCGGCCAGATCGTAGGCAAGCAGGCCAAGGGCTACCGTCATCAGGCCCGTGCCGACAAGCGCAATCACTTGAGCGGCGAACAGGTGACGGTAGGTACGGTTCTTCAGGACGGAGAGCATCGGCGGGCCTCAAAGCAGTTTGGTCAGTGCCTTCATTTCGGTCAAAACGGAGTCTTCGTCATGCGCTAGGCAATGGTCGATGTGGTCGTGGATCAGGACGCGCTTTGCGGCCGTGACCGCGCTTTCCACCGCCGCGAGCTGGCGGGCGATGTCGAGACAGGATTCCCCACTTTCGATCATCCCTATGACGTGCCGAAGATGACCATCGGCACGTTTCAGCCGCTTCACGAGATCGGGATGGGTTGAGTGCTTGTGTGTCGCGTTCATGTGGTAATTATATCCCCCCTGGGGGGATATGGAAAAGTGCGCCGCCCGCGAAGGAGCGACGCACCGAGGGCCGCACGACGCAATCAGCCCGCCGTCGGCGCCGTCATCGACTGCAAGTGCTCGATCACGCCAGGCTCAACGAACACGCAAGCCTGCTCGTCCGCGATCGGCACGTTGAACACCTGCGCGAACACCGTGCGCCGCAGATGGGCCAGCCGGCCCGTCCGGTACGCCTGCTCGGGCTTCATACGCCCGCCAGCCTGCGAGCCGCTGCGCTGCGGATCGCATTCGACCAGCGCGACAAAGCCATCGTCGGCCAGCTTCTGATGCTCGGGGCACAGGCCCCAGCCAGTCGCCGTGTGGCGCTCCAGGCTCGCGCGCAGGCGCTTGTCCAGCAGGATCGCGCCGGTATCGAACGTCGTGCCGCAGACCAGGCAAACGTGCTGTTCGAGGGAAACGTGTGATTTGTCGTTCATGACGGTTCTCCGGTTGCAAGGGCGGAATTGCCCGGAACCGTCGGCCTCACGGCGCAGCGCAGCAGTCAGGGGTCGCAGACGGCCGCCAGGACGCAAGCGCGCACCGCGCGCGCAGCCCTTGCACGGCGAGAACGCCGTGATACGGTGAAGGGACACAGCAAGACCGCCCCCTCACACCACCCTACGCACGCGGGTTTTAGGCAAGCGGAGCGCGCAGGCTCGGATCAGCGAGCCGGGCCGGAGGCGTAAGTGATGGAAGCCCGCATGGGGCGAGACTCGCGCAGCGAGGCTCGATGCGCAGCACGACAGCGCGACGGCGGCACGCCGGGACGCCAGACTGCTTGGGAAAGGACTACTCGTTGTCGGTCTTGCGCTGCTCGATCTGCAACTGCGCCCGCTGCGTTGCCTGTTGCAGTCGCTCCACCAGCACGCCCCTCGGCGGCAAGGCGGTCAGGTACTCGGCGACGTGGATGCCTGACTTGTCCAGCTCCAGCAATTCGATCTGCTCGCGTTTCTTGCCGGTGCAAAGGATGATCCCCAGCGGCGAGGCTTCCTCCGGCTCGCGTTCGTGCTTGTCCAGCCAGCGGAGGTAAAGCTCCATCTGTCCGTTGAAAGCCGCCTTGAACTCACCGACCTTCAACTCCACTGCCACCAGCCGCCGTAGCTTGCGGTTGTAAAACAGCAGATCGAGATGGAAATCCTCGCCGTCAATTTGGATGCGCTTCTGCCGGGCCACGAAGCTGAAGCCCGCGCCAAGCTCCAACAAGAACGACTCCATTTCGCGGATGATCGCCGCCTCCAAGTCGCCTTCCTGCCAAGTGTCCCGCAGCCCCAGGAAGTCGAGGATGTACGGGTCGCGCATGACCAGGGCGGGCGACATGCGCTGCGCATCGCGCATCGTCGCCAGTTCCTGCGCGATCGTCTCGCCCGGCTTTTGGGACAGCGCCGTGCGCTCGTACAGCATCGAGTCGATGCGCTCGCGCAGCGTCCGCACGCTCCAGCGTTCGGCGCTCGCCATCTGCGCGTAGTAGTCCCGCTGGAGCGGGTCTTTCAGCGGCATTAGTGCGATGAAGTGCGTCCAGCTCAATTCTCGTATCAGTGATACGAGAATCTGCTCGTCGGGGAAGGTGGCCGCGAACTGCACCATGCGGCGCAGGTTCTGCTCGGCAAAGCTGCTGCCGTATTCCTTCACCAACTGCGCCGCCAAGGTGGGCAGGACTTCTTTGCCATAAGCGCCCCGGCGCCCATCCAAGACCTGCGTGTGGATGCGCTGGCCGATGCGCCAGTAGAGCATCGTCAGCTCGCTATTCACCGTCGAGGCGGCGCGCTTGCGCGCCTCCTCGATCAGTACCCGAATGTCGCCCAGCAGCGCCAAAGGCGCTGCGGACGATGCTGCGGATGACCGGCGCCCATTCATGCCGTCGCCTCCGCAAGCTGCCGCGTGCCCGTGATAGCCTGGCGCCGGCTGGCCACCAGCTCGGCCGCATCGCGCACCGGCTTGTCTTCGGTGTGGACGTAGTGCATGAACATCGCTACGGTCTTGTGGCCCGTTAACTTCATGCCCACTTTGGTCGGCACGCCCGAATTGGCAATGTCGGTGGTCGAGCGATGGCGGATGCCGTGCGTGCCGACGTGCGGGACGCCGGCGGCCTTGAGCACCCGGCACCAGCCGCCATAGTGCTCGCCAAAAGTCAGGTGTTTGGTCGGGTCATTGGGCGATGGCAGGACATAGGGGCAGCCCTCCCGACGCGGTGCCGTCGAAAGCAGCCGATACGCTTCCTCGCTCATGGGCTTGGAAATGCCGCCGACCTTGCTGTCGGGCCACACCACGCGCCGGTTCTCGAAGTCCAGCCAGCTCCATTGGAGCGGGCAGATTTCGGAGCGCCGTGCGGCAAACTCGAATTGCAGCCGGATAGCCAACGGAATGACGTAGTTCTCCAGCCCTTCCGCCTCCAGCTTCTCCAGATGGCGGAAGATCCGCACCATTTCCTCGTCCACGATGAGCCGGGTTTCCTTGCCCGGCGGGTACATCGGGACGTGGCGGCACGGATTCGTGCCGTCCGAGCGGTAGCCCCACACTTCGGCCAGGTTGAACATCTTGCGCAGCACGCCGAAGGTCTTGTTCGCCTCGGTCGGCTTGTAGGCCAGCTTCTCCATCAGTGCAGCAATGTCGGGCCGCTTCACGTCATGCACCTTCTTGCGGCCCAGCAGCGGGATGATGTTGCGGTCGATGACGCCCTGATAGCCGTCCTGCGTGCTGGGCTTGTTGCGCTTCTTGGAGTAGTCCTCCATGAACTTCTTGCACAACTCGGCCATCGTGGGCGCCTTGCGCGCCTCGGCCTTGGCGCCGCCGGGGTCGCCGCCCCGGCGAACCTCGGCCAGCCAGTCCTGTGCCTTGACTCGTGCCTGTTCGACGGTCAGCTCCCCGTACAGCCCCAGCGAGGGCTTGCGGGGCTGGCCGGAGTTCGTGCGGTACTGGAGCATGAACACCCGGCGGCCCGTCGGGGTAATCTTGCACAGGAAGCCAGGCACCACGGTATCCCGCAGTTCAATATCCTTGGCCTGGGGCTGGGCCGCCTCCACGGCGGTCTTGGTGAGCTTGATCTTTGCCATGATGACTCCTTGGAACGACCCGGATTCCAAGAGCCAGATAGGAGCGGCGCGAGGGAAAACCGGGTCAAGTTTCAGAAAGCACCGGCATATGATGGACGCGCGTAAGCTATTGATAAACCTGCTGTATCGAGCTACGGCGCAGTCCAGCGAACTACCGGGCTGGAGTCATCGTGAAACAAACGCACCCGGGCGCCAGCTGTACCAGTTCGACCCCCGGAGGGGCGGACAAAGTTCCCGGCCCGCCCTCGACGATCACCGCCTGCAATCCTTCGCTTACCTGCTCCTGTGCGCGTTCTATTGCCAGACTGCGCCCTTCACGTAAGTGTGTACCCACTAATATCATGACGGGGACAGGCTTCATTTCCGCCAGAATGCCCGGGTGAACAAGACGAGTACAGCAAACAATTCCAAGCGGCCGATCAGCATGGCGAAGGTGCATATCCAGGTCTGGGCGTCGCTCAACACGGCGAACGTGCCGGCCGGGCCGACGTCCGCGAGGCCGGGGCCGGTGTTGCTGAGGCTGGCCAGGACGGCGGTGAAGGCCGTGACGGGATCCAGGCCCGTGTAGAGCATGGCCATGGTCAGCGCCATCAGCGAGGCCCAGTACAGCAGCATGAAGGCCATCACCGAGAACACGACCCGGTTGGGCACCGGCAGGCCGCCGATGTGCACCGGGTTGATGGCGCGCGGGTGCAGGATGTGGATGAGCTCCCGGCGCGCCTGCTTGACCAGGATCACCACGCGGATCATCTTGATGCCGCCGCCCGTGGAACCGGCGCAGGTGGCGAAGCAGGACAGCACCAGCATCCAGACCGGGGCGAAGATGGGCCAGGTCGAATAATCGGTGCTGACGAAGCCGGTGGTGGTCGCCACCGACACCGTGTTGAACAGCGCGAAACGCAGGGCCGTCCAGACCGAATCGTAGTTCCCCCGCTGCAGCAGCAGCGCGGTGATGGCCGCGACCGAGATGGCCAGGACCGCCAGGTAGGCCTTGGCCTCGGTACTGCGCCAGTAGGGCCCCAGGCTGCGGCGCCGGAACGCCTGGAAGTGCAGGGTGAAGCTGATGCCGGCGATGGTCATGAACACCACGGCGACCATCTCGATGGCCGGCGAGTCGAACGCCGCGAAGCTCGCGTCGCGGGTCGAGAAGCCGCCCAGGCCGATGGTCGAGGCCATGTGGCAATAGGCCTCGTACCAGTTCATGCCCGCCATCCGGTAGGCCAGCAGGCACAGGACCGAGATCAGCATGTAGATGGCATACAGGCCCTTGGCCGTGCCGGTGATGCGCGGGGTGAGCTTCTCGTCCTTCATCGGGCCGGGCGTCTCGGCCCGGAACAACTGGCTGCCGCCGGCGCCCAGCATGGGCAGGATGGCCACCGCCAGCACCAGGATACCCATGCCGCCTATCCAGACCAGGGTACAGCGCCAGACGTTGATCGACGGCGGCAGGTTGTCCAATCCGGAAAGCACCGTGGCACCGGTGGTCGTGAGGCCGGACATGGCCTCGAAATAGGCGTCGGTCATCGACAGCGGCGCGCCGATCTGGTGGTAGTAGAACAGGAGCGGCAGGGTGGCGATCAGCGCCAGTACGCTCCAGACCAGGGACACCAGCAGGAAGCCGTCGCGCGGCGTCAGTTCGCGCCGCTGGCTGCGCGTGGCCAGGCACAGCAGCAGCCCGGCGATCAGGCCGACGACCATGGCGTGGATGAACGCGTCCCGCGCCCCATCGGAAAAGATGAAGGACGTCGCCAGCGGAATCGCCATCGTCATCGAGAACAAGGCGATGACGAGTCCGAGGACGTGCAGAACCGGTAGCAGTTTGCGCATGCAGCGGAGCCGGAAGGATCAGAAGAAGGTCGCCGAGACCTGGAACAGCTTTTCCACTTGCGCGATCAGCCGCTGGTGCGCCACGAAGACGATGACATGATCGTCCGATTCGATGACGGTGTCGTGGTGCGCCATCAGCACTTCATCCTGGCGTACCACGGCGCCGATGGTGGCGCCCTGCGGCAGGCCGATGTCCTCGATGCGGCGGCCCACGACCTTCGAGGACTTGGCATCGCCGTGGGCGATGGCCTCCAGGGCCTCGGTCACGCCGTGCCGCAGGCGGTGGACCGACACCACGTCGCCGCGCCGCACGTAGCGCAGCAGTTCGCCTATGGTGGCTTCGGACGGCGAAATGGCGATGTCGATGCGGCCTCCCTCCATCAGTTCGCCGTAGCTCTTGCGCCCGATCAGCGCGATCACCCGGCGGGCGCCCATGCGCTTGGCCAGCAGCGACGACATGATGTTGTCCTCGTCGTCGCTGGTCAGCGCCAGGAACAGGTCCATCTCGGCGACGTTCTCGTCCTCCAGCAGGTTCTCGTCGGTGGCGTCGCCGTTCAGGATCAGGGATCGGCTGGGGAGCTGGGTGGCCAGGAATTCGCAGCGCCGCCGGTTGCGCTCGATGACCTTGACGTCGCACTGATCGCTGATGCCGCGGGCCAGCCGCAGGCCGATGTTGCCGCCGCCGGCGATCATGACCCGCTTGACGCGCTTGTCGCCCTCGCGCAGCTCGCGGATGATCTGGCGCACGTGGCGGGTGTTGGCCAGGAACAGGACCTCGTCGCCCGGCTCGATGCGCGTGTCGCCCTCGGGCGGCACCAGCCGGTTGTTGCGGAAGATCGCGATGATGCGGACATCGGCGCCCGGCAGGCGCTCGCGCAGGGTCTGGATGGGCTGGTCCGCCAGCGGGCTGCCGGCGGCGGCGCGCACGGTCACCGCGCAGACGCGGCCACCGGCGAAGTCCACCACCTGCAGCGCCTCGGGGATCTCGACCAGCTTCTCGATGTAGCGGGTCACGCTGCGCTCGGGGCAGATCAGGTGATCGACGTCGAAACCGTCCTCGGCCATCAGTTCCTCGTGGTCGAGGAACTCGGACGAACGCACGCGCGCGATGCAGCGCGGCACGTTGAACACTTTCTTGGCGATCTTGCAGGCGACCAGATTGCTTTCGTCGGCGGTCACGCAGGAAATGAAGAGATCGGCGTCGGCCGCCCCGGCCTCCTGCAAGGTGGACACGTGGGTGCCGTTGCCCATCAGCCCCCGCAGGTCCAGGCGATCCTGGAGCACGGACAGACGGGCGCCGTCGGTATCGATGACGGTGATGTCGTTGTGCTCGGACACCAGGTTCTCGGCCACGCTGGTCCCCACCTGGCCAGCGCCGAGTATCAGGATCTTCATACGCCCCGTTTACGCGAGAGTTCGATTCCCAGTTGCTTGAGCTTGCGGTACAGGTGGGTGCGCTCCAGCCCTGTCTTGTCGGCCACGCGGGTCATGCTGCCGCCCTCGCGCGCCAGGTGGTGCTCGAAATAGACCCGCTCGAAGGCGTCACGCGCCTCGCGCAGCGGCAGATCGAGCGAGAGGCTGAGCAGCGGCGAACGCGGCTGGCTGTCGTGCATGGCCACCGCGCCCGCCGAGCGGTCGACGGCCGGCGCAAGCCCGGGGGCGGGCGGTCGCATGCCGTCGCCGGCCGTGGGCGGCGCGGGCGCATAGCCCGGCATGGCGGGCCGCGCGGGGGTGGGCGGCGCGGCCGATTTGGCCCCCGTCCGGCCCCGCTCCAGCGCGCCGGCGATGGTCTTGAGCAGGCGCGTCATGGTGATCGGCTTCTCGAGAAAGTCGATCGCGCCGATGCGGGTCGCCTCGACCGCCGTATCGATGGTCGCGTGGCCGCTCATCATGATGACCGGCATGTCGAGCAGGTCCTGGGCCGCCCATTCCTTGAGCAGCGTCACGCCATCGGTATCGGGCATCCAGATATCGAGCAGAACCACGTCGGGACGATTGGCGGTGCGCAGCGCGCGCGCGGCCGAGGCATTTTCGGCCAGATCGACCGTATGCCCTTCGTCGTAAAGAATTTCCGACAGGAGTTCGCGGATGCCGACCTCGTCGTCAACCACCAAAATTCTGGCCATATCTTTAGAAACCTCTGTTACGCGGACTGCGCCCCCGCAGTCTCGGAAAAACGAGCGGCATCGTGTGCAACGTCCGTACCCCCGGCGAGCCGAGTGAATAGTATAGAGACCATTGCCCCACCTTCGGGCCGGTTGGCAAGATCAATTCTGCCTCCGTGCTCCTCGACGATCTTCTTGACAATGGCCAGCCCCAGCCCCGTCCCCCTCACCTTGGTCGTGATGTAGGGCTCGAAAGCGCGCTGCAGGATGCGGGCGGCGAAGCCGGTGCCCGTATCGGTCACCATGAATTTGATGGACGCGTGCTCGCGGCCGTCGGGCAGCCGCGTCTGGATCAGGCGCGTGCTGACCGAGATGCGGTCGCTGGAAGTGGGTCCGGCCGACGCGCCTTCTCCGGCCTGGCGGGCCGCCTCCTTGGCCTTCTCCTCGATGGAGTCGCGGGCGTTGGCGATCAGGTTGTGGATGACCTGGCGCAACTGGGTGGCATCGCCGCGCACCCGCGGCAGCACCGACTCCAGGTCGACCGACAGCGCGATGTTGCCGGTGCCGGCCTTCAGCACGCCGCCCGCCGTGTCCCATCCGTACAAGGTCAGGACCTCGGCCACCAGTTCGTTCAGGTCCAGCAGTTGGTGCTGGGCTGGCGGTGTCCTGGCGTATTCGCGGAAATCGTCCACCATGCGCTGCATGGAACTGACCTGGTTGATGATGGTGGTGGTCGAGCGCTTGAGCATATCGGCGTCGGGCTGCGCGAGCTTGTCGGCCAGCTTGATGGCGATCCGCTCGGCCGAAAGCTGGATGGGCGTCAGCGGGTTCTTGATCTCGTGCGCCAGCCGCCGCGCGACCTCGCCCCAGGCGACGGCGCGGTTGGCAGAGATGACCTCGGTAATGTCGTCGAACACCACCACGTAGCCCCCACTCGCTCCCGCCACCGGCAGGTGTGATCCTCGCGCGAGCAGGGTAATCGTATTGTCGTCGCCGGTGGGATCCGAATTGTTACCTTCGCGCGCGCCGTCCGTCTCGGCGGCCGGCTGCGGCCGGACGATCTCGAACTGCTGTTGCCAGTACTGGCGCCCGGTGCCCGCCGCCGCGTGCTCGGCGAAGGCCGTGCGTATGGTCTGCGCGAAGGCGGTCAGCCCGTCTATGGTTTCCAGCGGCCGCCCGGTGACCGCGCGCAGGTCCACCCGCAGGATCTGCTGGGCACCGCGGTTTACGGTGGCAACGCGGAAGGCCTCGTCGAACACCAGCACCCCCGACGACAGATTCGACAGGATGCTTTCCAGGTAGACGTTGCTGCGTTCGAGCTGGCGCCGGTTGCTCTCGACCATGCGGCGCGCTTCGTCCAGTTGGCGGGTCATGGCGTTGAACGACCGGGTCAGCTGGCCCAGCTCGTCGCTCTGGGGCGGCTCCGGAATCGGCCGATAGTCGCCTACCCCCACCGCCTGCGTGCCCTCGGCCAGCCGCAGCAGCGGCCGCACCATCCGGGACGACAGCGAGAAGGCCGCCGCGATCGCCGCGAACACCGCCAGCAGCAGCGCCAGGGTCAGCGTGATGCCGTACAGCTTGCGCAGGCCCACCCTCGACAGCGACAGCTCCTGGTAGTCGCGGTAGCCGCTCTGGACTTCCTCGGCGTTGCTGGCGATCTGTTCCGGCACGCCCTGCAACAATTGCAGGTAGCGCGACTCGGCCGGCAACACGCCGGGCAGCTCGAAGCCGCCGACGGGCGCGATGGGCACGATCACGCGCAGCCGCAAGGCGCCGCCGTTGGCACTGTCGCGAGTCGTGCCCAGCGGCCCCTGCACGCCGTCCACGGTGGTCGGGCTGGCGGTGCTGTTGGCCTCGGCGGCGGCATAGGAACGCGCGATCTTCAACTGCCGCAGCACCTGCGGCGTGGGTGTCTCCGGCACCAGCGTGCCGTAGGAGTTGGTGGACCAGGCGATGACCCGGCCGCTGGAGGTGAACACCATCGCGTCCTGCACCCCGACCTGCTCGCGCAGCCGGGTCAGCGACAGCCCCACGTTCGCTTCCTGGTTGTCGCCCAGTTCGATCGACATGGTGCGCGCCTTGGCGTTCATCTCCTGGAGCTGCGAATCCAGTGCCGCCCGGCCGAGGTTCAGGCCGGACTCGAGCGCCGTGTCCACCCGCACGTTGAACCAGGACTCGATGGAGCGCGACAGGAACTGCACCGACAGCATGTAGATCAGCACACCGGGCACCACCCCCACCAGCGCGAACGCCAGCGCGAAGCGGGAGGTGAGCCGGGCGCCGAACTGTCCGCGCCGCAGCTGCCCCATCAGCCTGACGGTCAGCACGACCACCCAGGCGAACAGCGCCAGGGCGATGATGGCATTGAGCCCCAGCAGCAGGCCGTACTGTTGTTCCAGGCGGGAGGAGTTGCCGGTGGACCAGGCCAGCAGGAACAGCAGCAAGAGGGCGCTCACCCCCCCCATGCCCAGGAGGACGCGCAGGAAGCGATTCAGGATACGTACGCGGCGGGTTCGCATCATTGGGACTCCGTGGGAGGAGTCAGGCCCAGCCCCCCGGGGCTCGCGTGGGGCGATCCGCCTGGCAGGGCCAGGCCATTGCCGCCGGCGGAGGCGCCGTTGGCGGGGACGATGGGCGCGGAAGGCGACTGGGCGGGAACGGACTGCATGGGCGCGGACGGCGCGGCGCCGGGACCGCCGGGAGGCTGCACGGCATAGGGAGGCGGCACGGGCGGTGGCGGCAGGCCGGGCTGGGCGGCGGGTGGCGCGGCATTGGAACTGGGCTGCGGCACGACCTCCTTGCCCAGGCGCACGTTGAACTCCGTCCAGGGCGTCGCCAGCGACCAATCGCTGCTGTTCAGGGCGTTGACCTGGAACGGCTTGGAAAGCTGGGAGATGTCGAACCGCACACGCAGCCGGCCTTCGTAGCGCGTGTCGGGGCTCAGCGCATCACGGTCGCCGATGCGCCAGTTGCGCACGTGGCGCACGACCGACAAGGCCTCGACCAGCGACCCCACGGGTAGCGCGAGGTTGCCGGAATGCACGCGCCACTGGCGTGTCAGCGGGTTGTAGACGATGCGCCAGGTCTGGTTCGAGGACAGCACGACCTCGTCGAACCAGTACCAGCGAGGCCGGCGGATCTCGACTTCCACCGAGAAATAAAGCGGCAGTCCGCGCGCGACGGCATCTTCGAGCTGGTTGTTCAGATTCAGCAGGACGTCGGCGCTGAGGAGGAGATCACGGCCGCGTTCGGTCACCGTCACGGACTGGACGGCGGGTTCGGATGCCGGAGCTTGGCCGCCCCACAGCAACATCAGGGCGACGACCGGCAGGATCAGGACGCGGTGGAGTCGGAGAATGATCAAACCTTGGCAAACAACGCGTAGAAAAACCCATCGTGCTGCTCGGCCGGCCGATCAGGCTCCGCCTGCGGGAGCAATTGCCCTGGCGCAGGCAGCCGCGCCGCATCGGGGTGCCTGAGCTGGAAAGCCTCGGCTTGCCTGGCCCCCTCCGCGGGAAAAATCGAGCAGGTTGCATAGAGCAATTTACCACCGGGCGCCACCACCTGCCACAGGGCATCGGCAATCCGGGCCTGGAGTGCGGCAGTATTGGCGACATCGCCCTCGCGCCGCAGCCAGCGGATATCCGGATGGCGCCGGACGATCCCCGATGCGGTGCAGGGCACGTCGGCCAGCACGGCGTCGAACGGCCGGCCGTCCCACCAGGCGTCCAGGTCGGCCACGTCGGCGGCCTGCGTGCGCGCCGACAGGCCCAGCCGCGCCAGGTTGGCGTCCACCCGCTCCAACCTGCCGGCATCGACGTCCAGCGCCAGCAGGTCGAGATCCGCCAGTTCCAGCAGATGCGCCGTCTTGCCGCCCGGCGCCGCGCAGGCGTCCAGCACGCGCATGCCGTCCTTCACCTGGAGCAGCGGCGCCGCCAGTTGCGCGGCGGCATCCTGGACCGACCACCATCCCTCGGCGAAGCCCGGCAATTGCTGCACGGGCCGGGGCTGGGACAGCGCGACGCCCGCCTCGCCCACCGGCAGGGCATCGATGCCGGCGGCGCGGAAGGCCTCGAGCAGCGCCTCGCGGCTGGTGCGGCGGCGGTTGACGCGCAAGACCATGGCCGGCGGCCGGTTGGCGGCGCGCAGCAGCGATTGCCAATGGTCGGGATAGTCGATGCGCAGGCGCCGCACCCACCACTCCGGATGGTTCCAGACGGCCTCGGGGCGACGGTCGGCGGCTTCCAGCACGCTTTCGCGTTCGCGCAGGAAACGCCGCAGGCTGCCGTTGACCAGGCCCTTGAACGGCGCGAGCGAACGCTGGCCGGCAGCGGCGCGCACGGCTTGGTCCACCACCGTATGGGGTGCGTAGCTGACACCGGCAGCGGCGGCCTCGCCCTCGTCCGCCACCAGCAGCGCAAACGCCGTCAGGAGCAAGGCATCGAGCAGCGGATCGGCCGGCTTGCGGGGGATCAGCGCCTGCTTGACCGCGCGGGCCCGGCCCAGCTGACGCATGGCGTGGAAGGACACCGCCTGCGCGGCGGGCCGCAGCGGCGCGGCAACGCGCGACAACGCATCGGTAAGGGACATCCCCGCCAGCACGCCCTGCACCGCGCGCGCGGCGGCCAGCAGCACATCGGACAGGGGGGCCGACACGGGCCCGGTAGCCGGCGGCGCCATCAGGAAAGATCGGGGTTCCAACCCCGCACGAAGACATCGGCCGGCTGGCGCTTGCCGCCGGCCTTCTGCAATTCGGTCAGGCGTAGGATGCCCTGGCCGGTAGCCAGATCCACCCCGGCGGCACCCGCGCGCACGACACTGCTGGGGCTGGCCCGCGATGCCTCGTCCAGCGCCTCGGCCCGCCACACCTTGACCGGATCGGCCAGGCCGGGCAGCCGCACCGTGGCGCCCGGGACCGGATTGAAGGCCAGGATGCGGCGCGCCAGCTCGGCGGCGGGGCGCGAGCAGTCGAGCGCCGCTTCGGCCTTGTCCAGCTTGGCGGCGTAGGTGACGCCCTCGGCGGGTTGCGGCGTGGCGGGCAGGCCGCCTTCCTCCAGGCGCGCCAGCGCCCCCACGATCAGTTCGCCGCCCAGCACGGCCAGGCGGTCGTGCAGTTCGCCGGCGGTCTGGTCCGCCTCGATGGGCAGCGCCCCTTCGAGCAGCATGTCGCCGGTATCCAGGCCGGCGTCCATCTGCATGATGGTGATTCCGGTCCGCGCGTCGCCCGCCTCGATGGCCCGCTGGATCGGCGCGGCGCCGCGCCAGCGCGGCAGCAGGCTGGCATGGATGTTCAGGCAACCCAGCCGGGGGATGTCCAGCACCGCCTGGGGCAGGATCAGGCCGTAGGCGGCCACGATCATCGCATCGGCCCGCGCCGCGCGCAGGGCCGCGTGGGCCTGCGCGGCCTCATCGGGATACTTGCCGTCCAGCCGCAGGCTGCGCGGTTGCAGCACCGGCGCGCCCACCTCCAGCGCCGCCGTCTTGACCGGACTGGGCGTCAGCTTGAGCCCGCGCCCCGCCGGCCGGTCCGGCTGGGTCAGGACCAGGGCGATCGTATGCCCGGCCTTGACCAGGGCCTGCAGGGCGACTTTTGCGAATTCCGGCGTACCGGCAAAAACCAGATGCATCTAGAGTACCCCCCTACGCGCTTCGCGCGCCCCCCAGGGGGCGATGCGAGTGGACCGGCGGAGCCGGATCCACCGCATCCTGGATAGGGCTCGCTGCTTGGCGGACGGCCTTGCATGCCAGTTCCAGTGCGGGCGGGATGGGGTCGTTGATTGTCGGAGGGGGAATGATACATGGTCCCCCTGCGCCCTTCGGGCGCCCCCCTAGACCTTCTCCAGCTTGCGCAGCTTGGTCTTGATGCGGCTTTGCTTGAGGGGGGAGAGGTATTCGACGAAGACCTTGCCTTCCAGGTGGTCGAGTTCGTGCTGGACGCAGACGGCCAGGATGCCTTCGGCGTCGAACTCGTAGCGTTCGCCCTGTTCGTTGGTGGCCTCGGCCTTGATCCGGGCGGAGCGCTTGACCTCGTCGTAGATGCCGGGCACCGACAGGCAGCCTTCCTCGTAGACCTGGGTTTCCTCGCTCTTCCAGGTGATGATCGGGTTGATCAGCACGAGCAGGTCGTCGTTGTGTTCGGAGATGTCGATGACCACGATACGCTCGTGGATATCGACCTGGGTGGCGGCCAGCCCGATACCCGGCGCGGCGTACATGGTTTCGGCCATGTCGCGAACGATGCGGCGGACGCGGTCGTCGACCACGGCCACCGGCTTGGCTTTCTTGTGCAGCCTTGCGTCGGGATAGTGAAGAATGGGTAGCAATGCCATGATTGTGTTGCCGCTGCCCCTCGGATGGGGCACTTAACAGAATAAATGGGGCCGGTTGGCCGGGATCCAAGGGGCAAGATACCACAGCTTCCCGGCGCCTCCGGCCGGCGGACCCTTACTATAAATATAGCGGGAGACATCGCCGCAGGCACCTTCTCTGGCCATTGGACGCGCCGGCGCGCGATCCGTTCGGCGGCGACGCAGGACATCGATGTCCTGCCCGGATCCGCCATCCCGCGCCTGCCGTGTTTAGATGACGGCATGCCTCTCGCCCACACTCCGGAAGAACTGTCCGCCTGGCTGCGGCTCACCCTCGAACCCGGCATCGGGCCGGCCACCGCGCGCGAACTGTTGCGAGCGGTCGGGCTGCCCCAGCGCCTGTACCGCCTGTCCCGCGACGACCTGGCGATCCTGCTGCCGCCACCGCTGGCCGGGCAACTGGCCCGCCCGCCGTCGCGCGAGCAGGCCGCGGCCCTCGAACGCAGCCTGCGCTGGGCCGAGCACCCCGGCCATCACCTCCTGACGCTGGCCGATGCCGCCTATCCCCAGGCGCTGCTCGCCATCCACGACCCACCCGCGGTGCTGTACGTGGCGGGCGACCCGGCGCGGCTGTCGCCCCAGGCCATCGCCATCGTCGGGGCTCGCCACGCCACGCCCGACGGCTTGGCGAACGCCCGCGCCTACGCCCGCCATCTGGCGCAGCGGGGCTGGTGCATCGTCAGCGGCCTGGCCCTGGGCATAGACACCGCCGCCCACGAAGGCGCGCTCGAGGCCGGTCCCGACGCGGGCGGCACCGTGGCGGTGGTGGGAACGGGCGTCGATGTGGTCTATCCCACACGCAACCGGGCCCTGGCCGAACGGATCGCCGCGCAAGGGGCCATCGTGTCCGAGTTCCCGCTGGGCCTGCCCGCGCTGCCGCACCAGTTCCCGCGGCGCAACCGGCTGGTGGCCGGGCTGGCGCGGGGCACGCTGGTGGCCGAGGCGGCGGCCCGCAGCGGTTCGCTCATCACCGCCCGACTGGCGGCGGACGCCGGCCGCGAGGTGTTCGCCATCCCGGGCTCCATCCATTCGCCGCTGTCGCGGGGCTGCCACGCCCTGATCCGGCAGGGCGCCAAGCTGGTGGAGTCGGCGCAAGACATCCTGGACGAGCTGGGCATCCCGGCCGGATCCCGCCAGCCCTCGCCGGAACCGGCGCCGCCTCGGGATCCCCTGCTGGCCGGCATGGGCTACGGTCCCATCCACGTCGACGCGCTGGCCGCGCGTACCGGACTCGCGGTCCCGGCGCTCCAGGCACGGCTGCTCGAACTGGAGCTGCAGGGGCGGATCGCCCGGCTCGACGGCGGCCGCTACCAGGTCGCGCAGGCGGGCTGAATGCCCCTGAATACCTATATGTACCGCGGGCACAACGCATGAGCAGCAAATGCCATGCCATTTGCCTAGGGATGCAATTCAGCGTACAGTGGATCAAGCTTATATGCTGACTTATGTTCGAAATTCTCGTCTACCTCTTCGAGAACTACTACACGCCGGAAGCGTGCCCGGACCCGGACACGCTGGCGCGCAAACTTGCCGCCGCCGGCTTCGAAGACGATGAAATCGACGACGCCCTGAGCTGGTTGTCCGGGCTTGCCGAATCCACTCATCGTTGTGTCGATCTCGCCCTTGTTCCCAGTAGCGGCTGTCGTGTCTATGCCGAGGCCGAGTATCGCCAGCTCGGTTCGGAAGCGATCGGCTTCATCGCCTTCCTGGAGTCGGCGGGCGTCCTGTCGTCCCCCCTGCGCGAAATCGTCATCGACCGCGCCTTCGCGCTGGCCGAGGCGCCGGTGCCCCTGGACAAGCTCAAGATCATCGTCCTGATGGTGCTGTGGAGCCAGGAAACCGAGATCGACAACCTGATCCTGGAAGAACTGCTGGAAGACGGCAGCGCCCGGCAGTTGCATTAGCCCCCTGTATTACTCCCCCTTACCGCGCGCCCAGTATGGTGCGCCCCCAGCCGCCACGCGGCAGCCCCCAAGGGGGCCGGGGGTTGTTTTCAATGGAAACAAGTCTTAATCCGGGGCGCTTCGGAGGGCGAAGCCGGTGTTTTTTGGCTTGGTGGGCATAGGCCCGACTTGCGCTGCTTAAAAATCCCCCCGTATCATCCGGCGCTTTGACGCACGATTTGTTCGCGTCGGCTCCGTCAACTGGAAGTCAATGGGCAAAACTCTGATCATCGCCGAGAAACCTTCGGTCGCGCTGGACATTTCCCGCGCACTGGGCGGGTTCAAGCGCGAAGGCGATTATTTCGAAAGCGACGACTACGTGCTTTCGTCCAGCGTCGGGCACCTGCTCACCCTCGTGGCGCCCAACGATCCGGTCAAGGGCAAGTGGAGCTTCACCCATCTGCCCGTGATTCCGCCCGAGTTCGAGCTGGGGCCGGCCGACAAGCGATCGGAAGAGCGCCTGCGCCTGCTGGTGCGACTGATGAAGCGCAAGGACGTGGACGCGCTGATCAACGCCTGCGACGCGGGGCGCGAGGGCGAGCTGATCTTCCGCTACATCGCCCAGTACGCGAAGACCACCAAGCCCATCCAGCGCCTGTGGCTGCAATCGATGACCCAGCAGGCCATCCGCGACGCCTTCGCCGATCTGCGCTCGGACACCGCGCTGCAACCGCTGGAAGCCGCGGCGCGCTCGCGCGCCGAGGCCGACTGGCTGGTGGGCATCAACGGCACGCGGGCCATGACGGCCTTCAACAGCAAGGACGGCGGCTTCTTCAAGACCACGGTGGGCCGGGTGCAGACGCCCACGCTCGCCATCGTGTCCGAACGCGAGGAGCGCATCCGCCAGTTCGTGCCGCGCGACTACTGGGAGGTGCGCGCGCAGTTCGTCGCCGCCGCCGGCCTGTACGAAGGCCGCTGGTTCGACCCCAAGCACGTCAAGGACCCGCAGGATCCCGAGAAGCGCGATTCGCGCCTGTGGAGCAAGGCGGCCGCCGAATCGGTCGTGGCGGCCTGCCGCGAGCGCACGGGCTCGGTCACCGAGGAATCCAAGCCGTCCACCCAGTTGTCCGGCCTGCTGTACGACCTGACCACGCTGCAGCGCGAGGCCAACTCGCGCTTCGGCTTCTCGGCCAAGACCACGCTGGCGCTGGCCCAGACCCTGTACGAACGCCACAAGGCGCTGACCTACCCCCGTACCGATTCGCGCTACCTGCCCGAGGACTACCTCGGCACGGTGCGCCAGACTATGCAGACGCTGGCCGCCAACCGGCCCGGCTACGCGCCGTTCGCCTCGAAGATCCTGGACAGCGGCTGGGTCAAGCCCAACCGCCGCGTGTTCGACAACAAGAAGGTGTCGGACCACTTCGCCATCATCCCGACGCTGCAGGCCCCGCGCGAATTGAGCGAGGCCGAGGCCAAGCTGTACGACCTCGTGGTCAAGCGCTTCCTGGCGGTATTCTTCCCGGCGGCCGAGTTCCTGGTCACCACCCGGATCACGGAAGTCGCCGGCCATCAGTTCAAGACCGAGGGCAAGGTCCTGGTCAACCCCGGCTGGATGGCCGTCTACGGCCGCGAAGCGCAGGGCGAGGACGCCAACCTGGTGCCGGTCGCTTCCGGCGAACAGGTGCGCACCGAGGAAATCGAGGCCGTGGGCCTGGTCACCAAGCCGCCCGCCCGCTACACGGAAGCGACGCTGCTGTCGGCCATGGAAGGCGCGGGCAAGCTGGTCGACGACGAAGAGCTGCGCGAGGCCATGTCGGCGCGCGGCCTGGGCACGCCAGCCACGCGCGCGGGCATCATCGAAGGGCTGATCAACGAGGTCTACCTGCGCCGCGAGGGCCGCGACCTGGTGCCCACCGCCAAGGCACGCCAGTTGATGACGCTGCTGTCCGGCCTGGACGTGGACGAACTGACCTCGCCCGAACTGACCGGCGAATGGGAACACAAGCTGTCGCAGATCGAGCAGGGCCAGTTGGCGCGCGAGGCCTTCATGCGCGAGATCGCGCAGATGACCCAGGTCATCGTCAAGCGCGCGAAGGAATACGACCGCGACACGGTGCCGGGCGACTACGCCACCCTGACCACGCCTTGCCCGAAGTGCGGCGCCGTGGTCAAGGAGAACTACCGGCGCTACGCCTGCACCGCCTGCGATTTCTCGATCAGCAAGCATCCCGGCGGGCGCACCTTCGAGCAGCAGGAAGTCGAGGAACTGCTGGCCAAGCGCGAGATCGGCCCGCTGAACGGTTTCATCAGCAAGATGGGCCGGCCGTTCTCGGCCATCCTGCGGATCACCGACGGCTACAAGCTGGAGTTCGACTTCGGCCAGGCCGACGAGGAATCCTCCGAAGCCGTGGACTTCTCTGGCCAAACGCCGGTGGGTCCGTGCCCGAAATGCGGCTCGAACGTGTTCGAGCACGGCATGAGCTTCGTGTGCGAGAAGTCGGTCGGGCCGCAGCGTTCGTGCGACTTCCGTTCCGGCAAGGTCATCCTCCAGCAGGAGATCACGGCCGAGCAGATGGGCAAGCTACTGGCCGAAGGGCGTACCGACCTGCTGCAGAACTTCGTCTCCAGCCGTACCAATCGCAAGTTCAAGGCCTTCCTGGTGCGGCAGCCCGATGGCAAGATAGGCTTCGAGTTCGAGCCCCGCCCCGCCAAGGGCGGCAAGGCGGGCGAGGACGCGCCGGCGGCGCGGAAGACGGCGGCGAAGAAAACCGCCGGCCAGGACGAAGGCGCCACGGCGCCGGCGAAGAAGGCCCCCGCCAAGAAAGCGGCGGCCAAGAAGTCCCCGGCACGCAAGACCGCCGCCAAGAAAGCCCCCGCGAAGAAAGCCGCCAGGAAGGTGGCCGCGAAGACCTCCAGCTGAGCCACAGCCCAATGACCAAGAAGAAAACGCCCTCACGGGCGCGCAAGTCTCCTGTTGCCGAACAGCCCGCCGAGGATCGCGTGGACGTCGATCCCGGCCCCGGCGGCAAGCCCTGGTATATCGTGCGCCGCTCGCGGGTTCACGGGACCGGGGTGTTCGCGGCCCGCAAGATTCCGGCTGGCACCCGCGTCATCGAGTACTCGGGCGAACGCATCAGCGCGGCCGAGGCCGACCGCCGCCATCCGGTCAACCCCGAGGACCCGTACCACACCTTCTTCTTCGCGCTGGAAAGCGGCAAGGTGATCGACGGCGGCAGCCAGGGCAACGACGCGCGCTGGATCAACCATGCCTGCGAGCCCAATTGCGAAGCCGAGGAAACGGACGACGGCCGCGTCTTCATCGTCTCGCAGCATCCCATCGACCGCGGCGACGAACTCAACTATGACTACGGCCTGGTCATCGACGAGCGCATCACGCGAACGTTGCAGAAGAACTATCAGTGCCTGTGCGGCGCCGAGACGTGCCGGGGCACGATGCTGGCGCTCAAGCGGCGCAAGAACAAGAAAAAGAAGAAAGCCTAGAAGCGGGCTGAGGACCGGACGGCCGCGCCGCCCGGTCCGGCCGTTCAGTTGTAGTCGCCGACCCGCATGGCCTGGGAATCGCCGCCGTTGCGGGACACCACCGAGCCATTGACGACGCGCACCGGGTCGCCGCTGCGCCACGGGTAGGCCGAGGCGCTGTGGAAGGTGCGCACGCTGCCGTCGTCCATCCTGACGGTCATCTCGTACTGCGTCGAACTGCGCACGCGTTTCTCGACCTCGTTGCCCGCGTAGGCACCGCCCAGCGCGCCCAGCACCGTCAACGCGGTGCGGCCGCTGCCGCCACCGAACTGGTTGCCGACCACGCCGCCCACGACACCGCCGCCCACCGCGCCCAGGCCCGTACCCTGGCCCTGGACCTGCAAGGCGCGCACGCTTTCAACCGTGCCGCAGTTGCCGCAAGTGGCCGCGACCGGCCGGGCGGGTTCGCGGTAGACCGGCGCGGACCGGCTGGCGGGGCGGGCCGGCGCGGCGCGTTCGGCGGCGGCCTGCCTGGCGGGAGCCGGGGCATGGGCCGCGGCCTTGCCGAAATCGCGGCCGCCGGTCGAGGCGGGCGCTTCGGCCACTTCCTGCGTCGGGGCCGATTTGGCCAGCGGCGAGGGCAGCAGTCCGGTCAGGACGCCCACGCCGACCGCGGCCAGGACGATGATGCTGATGGCCGCCGCGGCCACCAGCGGGTGCAGCGCGACGGCGCCCCGCATGGAACGATGCGCACGTGCAAACGCGGCATCGACAGGGGATCGGGGACCGGAAGAAGTACCGGAAAACATGGCGTCACTCCGCTCGTAAGGTTCACGTAAGTTACATCCAAGTCGCCTTCCAGGTTGTTTCCCGGGGTCACGGGATCTCGCGCTTTCTGTATCGGAATTGACCGAATGTTTCCGCCCCGGGGGGGCAAAGTCTGCCAGAATGGGTCGCATGGACATCACCCTGACCGAGCTCGAGGACGCAATCAATTTCTGGCGTGCGCGCAAGCCTTCGACGAGCGAAGCGTGCGTATTGTGCGTGGAAGCCGCGGCGCTGGCGGAACCATATGCCGCCATGATCATGAACCATCAGTCCGCGCGGGACGAGGCCGCCATGCCCGAGGCGGCCCGGGCGGCCCTCTCGGCCTGGCGGCAGGCGCGCCAGGCCATCGCCCAAGTCAAAGGCTGACGCGGGGGACTTCGGCCGGGGGAACGATCAGGGATACCGGCGCGAACGCGCCCAGGCTGACCTTCATGGACAGCGCAGCCTCCAGCGTGAACACGCCATCGGCCACCATCTCCAGCACTTCTTCCGGCGACACCGTACGCAGGGCCACCACTTCGCCGTCCTGGTTCTCGGGCACGACCTCGGGCCCCAACACGGTGTCGACCACGGTCACGTGCTCGACCTGATAGCCTTCGGGCAGGACCCGGCGCACGGTGAACTGGCCGCTTCGGCGGCCGTCCTTCAAGTGATGGGGCAGCAGGCCGGCCTCTTCCCAGCTTTCGCGAAGCAGGGCCGATTCGGGGGTTTCCGCGGCGCTGACCAGGCCCCCCACCAAGGTGTCCCACATGCCCGGGTCGGTCGTCTTGGTGAACGACCGCTGGGCGATCCACAACTGCCCGCTGTCGGTCCAGGCATTCAGGTGGACGGCATGGGTGGCGATGCCCAGCGGCCGCACGGATGCCCGCTCGATCACGCCGAGGACGGTACCGTCCTCGGCCACTACGTCCAGCAGTTCGTTGCGCCAGCCGTTGAGCCGGCCGGCCTCGGAAAGCGCCGTGGCGACGCGGGCCAGCAGTTCGCTGACGACCTGGGTCCGCCCGGCCGAGGCCGGCGCGCCCGCCAGCTCGGGCAGCAGGTGCACCACGCCGGGTTCCATCCGTATTTCGCCGGGAAAGGCGGCCAGCCAATGCGGCACGTCGTGCGCCACCCAGCCGCAATCATGGCCGGCTATGCGCAGCCGTGGAGAGTCGGCAGGCGGATCGACCTGAGCACGAGCCGATAGGGAGTCGAATACGTTCATCCAGATATCTTGAATGTCCTGAACAGCAAGCTTCCATTGTGCCGGAAGTCCGGATGGGGCGCCCGGCAAGGCCTCGTAAGCGGAGGTGAACCGGGTTGCCTCGGGTAAGATGCCGGCGCTCGCACCGCATCCCAAGGAAGAGGAAGACCATGACCGATCACCCCCGTATCTGCATCGTCGGCGCCGGCGCGATAGGCGGCTTCATCGCCGGACGCCTGGCCCAGGCCGGCAACGACGTTTCCCTGCTGGCCCGCGGCCGCACGCTGGAGGCCCTGCGCCGGCACGGCCAGCGGCTCGACTCCGCGGGCAAGCTCGTCGCCTCGCCGGTCCGGGCCAGCGACGACGCCCAGGCGCTGGGTCCGCAGAACGTCGTCGTCATCACCGTCAAGGCGCCGGCCCTGCCGGAAGTCGCACGGGCCATCCGCCCCCTGGTCGGCGCCGATACGATCGTGATTCCGGCCTTGAACGGCATCCCCTGGTGGTTCTTCCTGGACGCCGGCCTGCCCCTGGGCGGCACCCGGCTGCGCAGCGTCGACCCGGACGCAAGCATCGAGGCCAGCCTGCCCGTGGACCAGGTTCTGGGCGCCGTGGTCTTCGCCTCGGCCTCCACGCCCGAGCCCGGCCTGACCCTGCACGCCTCGGGCAACCGCATCGTGCTGGGCGAGCCGAAAGGCGGATCGAGCGAACGCGCCCGCGCCGTGGCCGCGCTGTTCACGCAGGCGGGCTTCGATGCGCCGGCCAGCGAGAACGTGCGCGCCGACATCTGGACCAAGCTGCTGGGCAATGCCTGCTTCAACCCTGCCAGCCTGCTGACCGGCGCCTATACCGACGACATGATCGACGATGCGCGCCTGCATGGCATGTTCGTGGCCATGATGGACGAGGCACTGGCCCTGGGCACCCGGCTCGGGCTGCCGGCCCAGGTCGAGTCGCGCGCCCGGATCGCCTTCACCCGGGGGCTGGGCCACATCAAGACCTCGATGCTGCAGGACGTGGAGGCCGGGCGGCCGGTGGAGATCGACAGCATCCTGGGCGCGCTGGTCGAGACCGCCGCGGCGGCGGAATTTCCCACGCCCACCCTGGACACCGTCTACGCCCTGGCCCGCATGCGCGCCCAGGCCCTGGGACTGTATCCGGGCTGATCGCGTGGCACCCCCAACTTTTCTATAGGCGAAAAACACCAAAACATTGCTTGAACCGCAGCCGCCCCCGCCGCATCCTGCCACCCTAGAGTCAGCACGGAGAGCCGGCGCACGGCGGCAATGCGATGTCCATTTCCAGCGAAACCATCAGGTCGGTCACCTCGTCCCTGTACGAGTGGTCCCTGAAGAAAGTCCCGGACGACACCAAGCGGGTGCTCGCCCAGGCTCAGCAGCGCGAAACGGTCCAGCTCGGCAAGCAGACGCTGCGCATCATGCTCGAAAGCGCCGAGGCGGCCGAGTCCGAAAGCCACCTGGTCTGTTCGGACGTGGGCGTGCCCACCTACATGATCCGCGTGGGCACGGGCGTAAGCTTCTCGGGCAACGTCCGCCAGGCCATCGTCGACGGCTTCGCCGACCTGGTCGCGCGCGCCGACCCGCCCATCCTGAAGATGGTGACCAATCCGCTGACCCTGCAGCGCAGCTACGAGGGCAAAAACATGCCCCTGGTCACCTTCGACATGATCGACGGCGCGGACTACATGGAAATCGTCTGTGCGCCCAAGGCCATGGGCACGGGCCGGTGGGAAGCCATCGAGACCTTCGTCTACCCGTCGCTGGAAACCATCGAGAAATACGTGCTCGACACCGTGCTCAAGGCCGGGTCGCAGCCCTGTCCGCCCATCGTCGTGGGCGTGGGCATAGGCGGTACCTTCGACTACGCGGCCAAGATGGCCAAGGAATGCGTCTTGCGCCCCTTCGGCCAGACCAACCCCGAGCCCATCCTGGCGGCCATGGAACAGCGACTGCTCAAGGCCATCAACGACACCGGCTTCGGCCCCATGGGCACGGGCGGCGACACCACCGCCATGGCGGTGCACATCGACTACTCGGCCAGCCACGGCTTCATGCCCGTGGCCGTGGCCTTCAACTGCTGGATCAACCGGCGCACCTGTGCCCGCATCTACCAGGACGGCACGGTCGAGCGCCTGGAATAGCCGCAACGGAGACGAGCATCGTGAATACCCATCGCCTGACCCTGCCGGCAAGCGCGGAAGACATCGCCCGCATCCAGGCCGGCGACCTGGTCTACCTGACCGGCGACATCGTCGTGACCATCGGCCTGCCCACCCACCAGCGCATGATCGACTACGCCCACGAGGGCAAGCCGCTGCCGGTGGACGTGCACGGCGGCGCCTTCCTGCACCTGAGCTCGTACAACCGCGAGAGCGACACGCCCTCGGGCTACGAGGCGCTGTACATGAACCCCACCACCAGCACGCGCTACGACGCGCTCATGCCGACGCTGATCCGGGCCTATGGGCTGCGCATCGTGGGCGGCAAGGGCGGCCTGGGCGAGGAAAGCGTGCAGGCCATGCGCGAGACGGGCTGCATCTACCTGTCCTTCCTGGGCGGCGGCTGCACGCTGCTGGCGCGCGCCATCCAGGAGGTCGTGTCCGTGCACTGGGAAGACTACATCTCGCAATTCCGCCTGGTGACCTTGCGCGTCAAGGACCTGGGCCCCGCCACGGTGGGCATCGACGCCCACGGCAACAGCCTCTACCGACAGCTGCGCGAGAACGTGCAGCAGCGGCTGCCTGGCATTCTCGAAGAACTCGACCAGCACCGCGCGGATTCCACGCACTGAGTGCGGCAACCTTCTTCACGACTAAAGATCGGAGACCCCATGAAAAACCATAGCCTTCTTGCCTGCGCCACCGCCATCCTGGCCCTGGGCGCCACCACCGCCCACGCCAAGGACGCCGCCGCGTCGTGGCCCACCCGGCCCGTGCGGCTGATCGTGCCGTTCCCGGCCGGCGGCAGCACCGACGTGGTCGCGCGCCTGATCGCCGAACGGCTGGGCCAGAAGCTCGGCCAGCAGTTCGTGGTCGACAACCGTCCGGGCGCGGCCGGCAACATCGGCACCGACCAGGTCGCCAAGGCCTCGCCCGACGGCTACACGCTCACGCTGACGACCTCGGGCCCGTTGGCCAACAACAAGTACCTGTACAAGTCCATGCCGTACGACCCGGCCAAGGACCTGACCCCCATCGTGCTGGTGGGCGAGATCCCGCTGGTGATCGTGTCCACCGACAAGACCCCGGCCAAGAACCTGAAGGAATTCATCGCGCTGGCCAAGGCCGCGCCGGGCAAGTATTCCATCGGCAACCCAGGCAACGGCACCATCGGCCACCTGGCCTACGAACTGCTGCGCCACAACACCAAGACCGACTTCCTGGGCGTCCCGTACAAGGGCGACACGCCGGCCATGACCGACCTGCTGGGCGGCTCCATCCAGGCCATCGTCGCGCCCATCACGGCCTTCATTCCGCAGATCCAGAGCGGCAAGATGAACGGCCTGGCGGTGACCTCGAAGAAACGTTTCCCCGGCACGCCCGAGGTTCCCACCGCGATCGAGCAGGGTTTCGACGTCGAGGCCTCGGTCTGGTTCGCCGTGGCGGGTCCCACCGGCATGCCCCGTCCCATCGTCGACAAGCTCAACCGCGAGATCAACCTCGTGCTGAACTCGCCCGAGGGCCGGGCCAAGCTCGAGCAGTTCGGCGCGGTCGTGGGCGGCGGTTCGCCCGAGCAACTGGATTCGCTGATGAAGATCGAAAGCGCGAAGTGGAAGCGGATCATCGAACAGGCCAATATCAAGTTGGACTAGCCCCCCTACGCGCTTCGCGCGCCCCCCACGGGGGGCGGCACTGGCGGACCGGCAAAGCCGGATCCGCTGTGCCCTGGGTCTTGTAAGTTCTTCTTGGATTGGGGCACGGGTTTCGGGGGGGTCCTCCCCATGGAGTTTTGAATGAGCGGTTTCGTTACGTTGAAGACCGAGGGCATGAGCACCGAAGAGGCCTATCGGCTGATCGTCGGCTGCGTGACGCCTCGGCCGGTGGCGTGGATCACCACGCAGGATGAATCGGGGCGGGTCAATGCCGCGCCGTTCAGTTCGTACAACTATGTGGCGCACAGCCCGCCGATGCTGGCGGTGAACATCGGCTCGCGCAAGGGCGAGCTGAAGGACACCGCGCGCAACATCGTCGAGACGCGCGAGTTCGTGGTGAACGTGGCCACGGAAGCCACGCTGGAGCTGATGCATGCGTCGGGCGCGGACTACCCGCCCGAGATCGGCGAGCCCGAGACGCTGGGCATCGAGCTGGCGCCCAGCACGGTGGTGCGGCCGCCGCGTATTCCCGCCACGCCGATCCAGATGGAATGCCGGCTGGAACACGTGCTGCCGCTGGGACGGGGCCTGAACACGCTCTACATCGGCGAAGTGGTGGCCTTCCATCTGTCCGAGGCCATCTTCAACGGCCGGCACATCGACGCCGTGGCGATGCGGCCCATCGCCCGGCTGGGCGGACCGTACTACGCGGGGCTGGGCGAGATCTTCCATCGGCCGATGCTGCAGGCTCCGCCTGTGTGACCCCCCCGTACGCGCTTACGCGCGCCCCCCAGGGGGCGGCACTGGCGGACCGGCGGAGCCGGATCCGCTGTGCCCTGGAAACCAACGGGCTGGCGGGGGTTGGGGGTTCTTAATTTTGTGACAAGGACATATTGATGACGGGTTCATCTGCTGATTTCAGCCGGTCGGTGCAGGCCGGGACGTTCATCAAGACGGTGTCGCCGCATGTGGTGGAGATACTGGGGACGACGGCGCTGGATTTCGGGGTGCTGGATGCCGAGCATGCGCCGTTCGACCGGGCGGCGCTGGACTTGATGATGATGGCGGGACGGGCCGCGCGGCTGCCGCTTTTCGTGCGGGTGGCCGACTACGAAGCCTCGACCATCCTGTCGACGCTGGACCTGGGCGCCGCGGGCATCGTGGTGCCGCACGTCGATAGCGCCGAGCAGGCGGAACTGATCGTCTCGCGCGCCCGCTACAAGGGCGGCGTGCGGGGTTTTTCCAGTTCGCCGCGAGCAGCCGGCTACGGGACCATGACTTACAAGCAGGCCCAGGAAGCGGGCGACCAGACCCTGGTGATGTGCCAGATCGAAAGCGTCGAGGGCCTGGCCAACGTGGAAAGCATCGCTGCCGTTCCCGGCGTGGGCGGACTGTTCGTGGGCCGTGCCGACCTGGCCTTGTCCATGGGCGAGGAAGGCTCGCGCAGTCCGGCGGTGCTGGAAGCCACCGCCCGCATCGTCCGCGCGGCCCTGGCCGCCGGCAAGATCGCCGCGATGTTCGTGGCCAATGCCGCCGAACGCGACGAGTTCGCCGCCCAAGGCGTGACCTGGTTCGTGATCGGATCCGACCAATCCCTGCTGCGCCAGGGCGCGCAATCGGTTGCCGTGTCAGGCGACCGGTCGCACGGCTGACGCAGCACTCTCTCATGCAAAGGTGAAGCCCATGACTGTCCAACAACCACGGTCCGCGACCTATGCCGCGCACTACGACACCGCCCCGCAGCAGCAGGAAGCCGGCGCGCGCACCTGGCTGACCCGGGGCGCCAATTTCGTCGTCGCCGTCTCGCAGGTCGAGGCGGGCGCGGTGCTGGCGCGCGACGCCAACCCCGACGAATACTTCGTCTTCGTGCACAGCGGCGGCGCGCGCATCCAGGCGGGCTCCGAGCAGATCGACGCCGCTCCCGAGACCGTGACCATCGTTCCCCCGGGCGCGAGCCGTGTCGAAGCCACGGCCGCCGGCACCATCGTGCGCGTGTTCTCCAACCGCGCCGCCGACCTGGCGCAGGCCTCGGTCAACCAGGCCATCTACGCCGAGGGCGCGCCCGAAGTCGCGCCGCTGGTACCCTGGCCCGATCCGCCCGCCGGCTTCAAGCTGCGCCATTACGTGCTGGCCGACCACGTGCGGCCCGACAGCAACATGCGCATCTTCCGCAGCACCAACCTGATGGTCAATTTTCTGGCCAAGCGCCTGGTGCCGCGCGACGTGCACAAGCTCAGCCCGCACACCCACGCCGACTTCGAACAGGCCTCGCTGGCGATCCAGGGCACCTACGCGCACCACCTGCGCTGGCCATGGGCGCCGGACATGGACATGTGGAAGGAAGACGAGCATGTCGAGATCGGCAGCCCGTCCGTCACGGTCATCCCCGCGAAGGTGCTGCACACCAGCCGCAACGTCAGCCAGGGCGACTGCTGGCTGATCGACATCTTCGGCCCGCCGCGCATGGACTTCTCGAGCAAGCCGGGCCTGGTCTGCAACGCGGACGAGTACCCCATGCCCGCGGCCGTCTCAGCCGCCGCGGCCTAGAGCCTGGCGAGGTCTTCCGAGATGCCTCGGGAGACCTCCTGCAACGGTTCCAGGTAACGTTCGACGACCTGCTCGTTGGTCAGCGTGGACGCGAACCACGTCATGCCGAACGAGGCCACCACGTGCTTGCCGTCGAACACCGGCACCGCCAGGGTACCGGACACCGGGCGCACGGCGGGGTCGCGCAGCGCGTAGCCCTGCGCGCGCGTGAGTTCGATCATCCCCCGGACCGCGTCCCGGTCCTGCGCCGGCTGGTCCTCGGGGTTTTTCGATTGCCGCAGCAGCGCAAGGATGGTCTCGCGCTCGTCCTCTTCGCAGAAGGCCAGATAGGCGCGCCCGATGGCGCGGCTGACCAGGCTCAGCCGCATGTTGATGGTGGAGTGCAGCAACGACAGCGGCGAATGGGGAATGGTGCTGTAGCGCACCACCATCGCATCGGTGTCGAACACCGCGATGGCCAGCGGCCACTTGATGGCCTCGGTCAGCGCGTCCAGGCGCGGCTGGGCCGCTTCGACGATGCGCGGTTCGCTGTGATAGCCCGACGACAGCGTGTTGACCAGCGACGTCAGGTAATACGCCCCGTACTGCGGCGCATGGCGCACCAGCCCCTTGGAGGCAAGCGACTCCAGCAGGCGTATCAGCGACGGCTTGGGGATGCCCGTCTGCTTGTGCAGGACGTCCAGGGTCGAAACCGGCTGGCGGTTCAGCGCCTGCAGCAGCTCGATGGTGCGGACAACGGCTTGGACGGGCGGAAAAGAAGGCACGCGGACCTCCGTACGGAAAAGACGCCGGCCGGCGATTATCGCATTGCCGGATGCGCGCTTCCGTACGGCGGTCCTGGGGAAATCAGCGCCGGGCGCCGCCCTTCACGAACACGCGCTTGCCGGTATCGTGCCAGACCGCGCGCTTTTCCTCGTCGTTCAGCAGGACCGAGGCATCCAGCATGCGCTGGACCATTTCCTTGTAGGTGCCCGACGAGGTGCCGATGTCCGAGCCCCACATGATGCGGTCGGCGCCGAACAGGTCGACCGCGCGGCGCAGCACCTGCTCGGCCGGCACGTCGGCCTCGCGGTACTCGTCCAGGTTGATCGAGGTGAACTTGAAGAAGATGTTCTGCTCGTGCGCCAGCTTCTCGAAGCGCTCGTCCAGACCGAAGTGTTCCTCGGTGGCCTCGGGCTCCAGCAGGTGGTCCAGCACGATGCGCACGTTCGGATAACGGCGGGCCAGTTCGATGATGGTCGGCACCGACGGACCGCCGCCGCCCACGGCCAGCACTTCCAGGTCGATGACCAGGCCGAACTCCTCGGCCACGTCCCAGGTCTTGAGCGCCTGCGGCGAGTTCAGCCACGGCATGGTGCCGTCGGGCTGGCGGCCGCCGAACAGGCGCACGCCGGCCAGGCCGTTCTTTTCGATGTAGCTGCGCACCAGGCCCGGCGTGCCGGCGTCCTCGGCGTCCAGGATGACCACCGCCGAGAAGATCTCGGGATGGGCGTCGGACGAATCCAGGATGTAGCTGTTGTCGTAGCGGTAGATCATGCGCTTTTGCACGGCCACCGCGCCGTCGACGTTCTCTTCCTGCATCCAGACCAGCATGCGCGCCACGTCGGGCACTTCGTTGATCGGATTCGGACCGTGCTTGCCGCCCGGCTTGCCGATCACGCCCGGGGCGCGCGGCGGCGCGTCGGCGGCGCGCTTCATGGGATTGCGCGGATAGCGCACCTGGTCATCCGCCACCAGGTGGGCGTGCGAATCGAACAGTAGCGGGCGGGCGGCCGACGGGGCTTGCTTGTCTTGGGTCATATCCAACTCTACGTGTTTACAGGTGGGACTGTATCGCCAGGCAGGGCGGTCCGCACCCGATATTCTCGAACTTTTCGATGGTCGAAAACTTGGCGGCCAGTTTGGGATTTTCTCGATTCAAACAAAAATTTCAAAAAACTGATTCAAATTTCTGTTTGAATCGCCCATACTGCGCTCGTCTACCCTGGATCCCCATCGTGAACCTGCTCGACGACGACACCTCCACCCGCTCCCGCATCGTGCTGGCCGCCCTGCGCATCTTCGCCACGCGGGGGTTCGAGGCCGCCTCGCTGCGCGAGATCACGTCCGCCGCCCAGGTGAACATCGCCGCCATCCACTACCACTTCGGTTCCAAGGACGCCCTGGTGCAGGAAGTGCTGCGCGTGGTGTCCGAGCCCATCAACCGCATGCGGCGCGAGGCCCTGGCCCGGGTGCCGGCGCAGCGCGAGCCCACCCTGGAAGAAGTGGTGGAGGCGCTGATCGCGCCGCCCGTGCGCCTGAGCTTCGACGCCACCGGCGAATGGCGGCTGCTGATCCGGCTGCTGATCCAGGCCCGCGCCCTGCCGCGCGCCAGCACCAACGCCGCCATCTTCGAGCAGTACGACGCGCTGGCGTCCGACTTCGTCGACGCCCTGATGGGCGCCCAGCCCGCGCTGGGCCGCGAGGAAGCCTACTGGCGCTACGCCTTCGCCATCGGCGCCATGATGTACATCGTCAGCGACGCCGACGAGACCTACCACCGCCTGCATCGCATCTCCGGCGGGCTGTGCGACACCGACGACCCCGAACGCATCGTCGCCCAGCTCGTCGCCTTCATCGCCGCCGGCATGCGGGCAGCCGCCCCGGCCGGCGCGCCGCTTTGACCTCCCTTCGGATACACGACATGACCCGCCGCATCATCGACCTGTCGGTCGCCCTCGAAGACAAGCCCACTTCGCCGGCGCACCACCGCCCCCAGATCAGCTACGTCGACCACGACCAGTCCTGGGAGCTGTTCTCCAAGCTCTTTCCCGGCATCGGCCCCGACGACCTGCCCGAGGGCAAGGCCTGGGCCGTGGAGCGGGTCTCGCTGTCGACCCACGCCGGCACCCACATGGACGCGCCGTGGCACTACCACCCCACGACCGACCACGCGCTGCAGGACGGCGGCCGGCCCGCTCCGGGCATCGACGAAGTGCCGCTGGACTGGTGCCTGAAGCCCGGCGTCAAGCTCGACTTCCGCCATATGGAGGCCGGCTACGTGGTCACGCCCGCCGACATCCAGGCCGAACTGAAGCGCATCGGCCATGCCCTGCAGCCGCTGGACATCGTCGTGGCCAACACCCGCGCCGGCGCCCGCTACGGCCAGGAAGACTACTGGGAAAGCGCCTGCGGCTTCGGCCGCGCCGCCACGCTCTGGCTGCTGGAGCAGGGCGTGCGGGTGGTCGGCACCGACTCCTACAGTTGGGACCCCGCGTTCAAGTTCGTGGTCGAACGCTACGCGCGCGACGGCGATCCCGCCATCATCTGGGAAGGGCACAAGGCGGGGCGCGACATCGGCTACTTCCAGATGGAAAAGCTGACCAACCTGGACCAGTTGCCGTCCCACGGTTTCACCATCAGTTGCTTCCCCATCAAGATCAAGCACGGATCGGCCGGCTGGTGCCGCACCGTCGCCATTCTCGACTGACCCGCGGGGCGCCGCGGCGCCCCGTCCAAGACAACGATCCGGAGACTTCCCCATGCCGTTCCTTTCCTACGCCCGCCTGGGCGCCGCTTTTGCACTGGCCGCCTGCGCACTGCCCGCTGCCGCGCAGGCCCCGGCCTCGTACCCCGAGCTCCCCGTCCACGTCGTCGTGCCGTTCCCGCCGGGCGGCATCGTCGACAACGTCACGCGCAACCTGGGCGCGCGCCTGTCGGCCGCGCTGGGCCAGACCTTCATCGTCGAGAACAAGGCCGGGGCCGGCGGCTCCATCGGCGCGGCCCACGTCGCCAAGGCCGCTCCCGACGGCTACACCCTGTTGGCCGCCTTCGACACCCATGCCGTCAACCCGCTGCTGTACAAGCTCAGCTTCGACTCCGACAAGGATCTGGCGCCGGTCGCGCTGGTCGGCACTTCGCCGCTCATCCTGGTCGTCCACCCCTCGGTGCCCGCCCGCACCGTGCCCGAGCTGGTCGCGCTGGCCAAGGCCCAGCCCGACGCACTGAACTACGCCTCCACCGGCGCCGGCAGCTCCAACCAGTTGACCGCGGAACTGTTCAAGGCCACCGCCGGCGTGCAAATGAACCACGTGCCCTACAAGGGCGGCGCACCCGCCATCACCGACGTGCTGGGCGGCCGGGTGCAGGTCATGTTCGTCAGCGCCAGCTCGGTGCTGGCCCACATCAAGGCGGGCAAGATGCGGGCCCTGGCGGTCACCACCCGAGAACGGATCCCCGCGCTGCCGGACGTACCGTCCATCAGCCAGTTCTACCCCGATTTCGAAGCCCGGTCGTGGATAGGGCTGCTGGCGCCGGCCGGCACCCCCGCCGCCCTCGTTTCCCGCCTGAACGCCGAGGTCTACCGCGCCTTGCAGACGCCCGAGATGCGGACCTTCTTCGACGCCCAGGCGATCCAGCCCGGCAGCGGATCGCCCGAGCAATTCGGCGCATTCCTGCGAAACGAGACCAAAAAGTGGGGCGAAATCATCAGAAAACAGGACATCCGGGTGGAATGAGACCGCCGGGAACCCCGCGTGGCGCAAGACCCACGGCGATGACTTGCAAGTTTTGAGAATATTATCAATAATTAATCTCATTACGACATCTACTGCGGCGCCCGTCGCGCCGCAACCGAGTCCCGCCATGTACGTTTGTGTCTGCAACGCCATCACCGAACGCCAGATCCGCAGCAGCGTGGAATCCGGCTCGACCACCCTGGCCGACCTGCAATTCGACCTGGGTGTGGCGACCTGCTGCGGCTCCTGCGCCGACACCGCCTGCCAGTACCTGCCGGCCGGCGCGAGCGCTTGCGAACACGCCTACGAAGCGTCCATCTCGGCCGCCAACGGCCACACGCAAGCCACCGAACTCCCCCCGCCCCGCGCCACGACGCGCCGCTTCCCCATCCACGTCGTCGCCGCCGGTTCCGGCGCCGGCGCCGCCAAGGCGGCGTAGAGGTCCCCCCCTACGCCCTTCGGGCGCCCCCCAGGGGGCGAAACCGGCGGCCTGGCAAAGCCAGATCCGCGGTTTCCTGGATCTAGGAAAAGCATCTTGGTCTGAAGCACGGTTGCTACCGCTGGCAGCCAGCGACAGCACCGGTCCCGCAACCCAAGAAACAGGTACTAGACCCAGGATGCGGTGGATCCGGCTCCGCCGGTCCACCCGCATCGCCCCCTGGGGGGCGCGCGTAAGCGCGTAGGGGGGATCCTATTCATTATCATTGTCACTTTCCTAGGCTGTTACGGGCGGACGTACGGCCTGCTTGCTTAGCATCAACAATGCTAACCTTGCGGAATCCATGAATTCTGCAGGGGAAAGAACATGAAAGGCGACAAGACCGTCATCCAGTTCCTGAACAAGCAGCTCACCAACGAGCTGACCGCCATCAACCAGTACTTCCTGCATGCGCGCATGCTCAAGCACTGGGGCCTGGGCAAGATGGGCAAGCACGAGTACGACGAGTCCATCGAGGAAATGAAGCACGCCGATCGCCTGATCCAGCGCATCTTCATGCTGGACGGCCTGCCCAACCTGCAAGACCTGCACAAGCTGCTGATCGGCGAAAACGTCCCGGAAATCCTGGAATGCGACCTGAAGCTGGAATTGTCCTCGCAGGTCGTGCTGAAGGAAGCCATCGCCCACTGTGAGACCGTGCGCGACTACGTCTCGCGCGACCTGCTGCAGGACATCCTGGACGACACCGAGGAACACATCGACCATCTGGAAACCCAGATCGGCCTGGTGGACCAGGTCGGCATCCAGAACTACCTGCAATCGCAGATGGAAGAGCAGGGCTGACCGGTCCCCGCCTTCGCAAAAAAAGCCCCGCGTTGCGGGGCTTTTTTCTTTAGTTGTTGCCCGTGGCCGGGCACTCGGCGACACGGCCCCAGCGGTTGTCGGTGTTGCAGTACTTCCAGCGGGCCTTCTCGTTGCAGATGACCCGGCCAACCATGCCCTGCGAGGCGCAGCGCGCCAGCTCGGCCCGCAGCGACTGGATCCACGGCTCCTGGCCTCCGGCGGCCGCGTCGGCATTGGCGCCGGCCACCACGGTGGCGACCTGCTGCGAGGGCGGCTCGACGATGATGCGCGGGGACTGGGCCGGCGTGGTCTCGGACAGGTGGCCGGGCAGGGGGCTACCGGGATTGACCGCCTCCAGGTCAGGGGCGATGGTCGACAGCACGGTATCGGGCTGGGGCTGGTCGGCCGCGGACACCAGCGGGATCGGCGCGCTCGGCTGCACCAGCCGCGACGGCACGCCGCGCGAGCCGTCCACCCTGGGTTGCGGGGGTTCGGGCAGGTAGGTTTCCTGGTCCACGGCCGCCACCGGCGCTTCGCCAGGCCGCCCCTGGACCACGGGCACGGGGGCCTCGGCCACGCGGTCGACGGGAGCGTTCCAGGACAGCCAGAGCCCGAACAGCACCCCCACCACCACGACCATGGCCACGAAGGCCAGGCCCATCAAAATGCGGTTACGCATGTGTACACCTCTTCACTGTGGACCGGCGGCCACGCCGGTCCCCATGCCTGGGCGGGCCGTCAGGCGAAGGCCGAATCGCCCACCCGGGTCTGGAACACCTGTCCTCCATGCTCGCGCAGGGCATGGAACTGCACGTTGGGATAAAGCTCCTGCGCCACCCGCAGTTGCGCCGACGATCCGATCAGGAACGCGGGCGCCTCGACCACATCGTAGGCGATGTGCTGCATGTTGGCGTCCATGAACTTCTTCAGGTCCTTGGGGTTCTCGGCCGTGATCCAGCGCGCCATGGAATAGCGCGACGGCAGCATGCGCGCGGCCACCCCGTATTCGGTCTTGAGCCGGTGCGCCACGACCTCGAACTGCAACTGGCCGACGGCGCCCAGCAGCAGCGGGCCGCCGGCCACGGGGCGGAACACCTGGATCGCGCCTTCCTCGCCCAGCTGGGTCAGGCCCGTGCGCAGTTGCTTGGTGCGCAGCGGATCGGCCACTTCCACCGCCTGGAACAGTTCCGGCGCGAAGAACGGCAGCCCGGTGAACTGCAGCGCCTCGCCTTCGGTCAGCACGTCGCCCAGTTGCAGCACGCCGTGGTTGGGAATGCCGATGACGTCGCCGGCATAGGCCTCGTCCAGCAACTCGCGCCGCTGGGACAGGAACGAGACGACGTTGTTGGGCCGCGTTTCCTTGCCGGTGCGACACACTTTCAACCGCATGCCGCGCTCGAAGCGGCCCGAACAGACGCGCACGAAAGCCACTCGGTCGCGATGGGCCGGATCCATGTTGGCCTGTACCTTGAAGACCACGCCGGTAAACTTCGGTTCCTCGGGCTTGACCTCGCGCTGTAGCGCGTGGCGCGGGCCGGGGGCGGGCGCATGCTCGACCAGGGCGTCCAGCACTTCCTGCACGCCGAAGTTGTTGATGGCCGAGCCGAAGAACACGGGCGTCTGCTTGCCGGCCAGGAACTGGGCCTGGTCGAACGGCGGCGCCGCACCGTCGATCAGGTCGATCTCGCCACGCGCCTGCTCGAACGCCGAGCCGAAACGGCTGGCGATCTCGGGATTATCCAGCCCGTCGATGATTTCGTCGTGCTGTTCGCTCAGCCTGTCGCTACCGGCCTTGAAGACCCGCATCCGGTCGCGGCGGATGTCGAACACACCGCCGAAGGACTTGCCCATGCCGACCGGCCACGCGAAAGGCACGGCGTCCATGCCCAGGTGCGATTCGATCTCGGACAGCAGTTCCAGCGGCTCGCGCACTTCGCGGTCCATCTTGTTGACGAAGGTAATGATGGGCGTATTGCGCGCCCGGCACACCTGCAACAGCCGGATGGTTTGCGGCTCGACGCCGTTGGCCGCGTCGATCACCATCAGCGCCGCGTCCACGGCCGTCAGCACGCGGTAGGTATCTTCCGAGAAGTCCTGGTGCCCCGGGGTGTCGAGCAGGTTGATGACGGTATCGCGGTATTCGATCTGCATGACCGAGGACGCCACCGAGATGCCCCGCTGCTTCTCGATCTCCATCCAGTCGGACGAAGCGTGCCGAGAGGCCTTGCGCGCCTTGACGCTACCGGCGATCTGGATCGCACCGGCGAACAGCAGCAGCTTTTCGGTCAGCGTGGTCTTCCCCGCGTCGGGGTGGGAAATAATGGCGAAGGTGCGTCGCCGGGCGACTTCGGTGGCTATGGTCATCTCGCGGGGAATTTTAACCGCAGACGCGAACCGGCGCTTGTACCGCCCCGGCCGTGCGCCTACCCCGCCAGCAGGGGCTTGAGCCGGGGCCCGGCATAGGCCCACAGGGCCGCCGGATCCTGCACGTGCGGGTTGTGGCCCAGCCCGCCGAACACGAATCCGTCCGGGTCTAGTTCCCGCAGGTCGGCCGCGGGCACCATCGCGTCCTCGGATCCGCTCGCGAACCAGGTCGGGCAGGCCGCCGCCCGCCGCATCGCCTTCACGTCCGGCCCGGCGGCCAGGGACGTGGCGATGTCGGCAGCGAGCCGGAAACGGCCGGCCGGTCCGGGGCTGCCGTCCTCGGCCACGCCGGCCGCGACCGCCGGATGGTCCTCGGGCAGCAGGCCCTCCAGGCCCGACACCTTGAGGAAGCGTGCAACGGCGTCCTCTCGCCGCTCGAACCACCGGGTCGGCGTTCGCGCCAGCCCGGCGGCCTTGCTCAGTTCCTCGTCGCGCCAGGCCACCTTGAGCCCCACGCCCACCAGCCCGGCCACGTGCACGCCGTACCAGCCGGTGGCCAGCGCCAGCCCGACCCCGGCGCCCATCGAGTGCCCGAGGACCACGACCCGTTCGCCGCGCTCGAACAGATCCGCGACGTCGGCGGCCTGGCTGGCGAAACCGTAGTGCCGCGCGTGGGGCGAGCGGCCATGGCCGCGCAGGTCGGGGGCCAGGATGCGGCCCGGCCAATCGGCGCCGATGGCGTCGATCAGTGGCCGCCAGACCTCGCCGTTGCCCGCCTGCCCGTGCAGCAGGACCAGGGCCGGCCCTTGCGTGCCGGCCTGCACCACATACAGCCCTCTTGCCATCACTCCCCCCTTTTTGAAACACGGGTTCCGCGTCTCGATGAGCGCCCGCATGCCCATCGCAGGTCCAGGAGCAGCATCATCGCCAAACGAATCCGTTGCGTCGATGAAATCGGGCAGGATCAGTGCTGATTTGTCTTATTTGGGACTATATGTTGAAATAAGTCTCACATTGGACTACCCTGGGAGAAAACCCCGGGACGAGCATCATGGTCATCGCCGCTTCCAAGACGCCCGAACTCTCCAGCCAGCCCGCAGCCGCCGCCGCGCTGCGCGCATTCTTCCGCATCGCCCAGGCATGGCAGCTCAATGGCGAGGAATCCGCCACGCTGCTGGGCGTCCCACGCTCCACCATGTTCCGCTGGAAGAACAACCCGCCGGCACCGCTGCCGCGCGACGTCCTGGAACGCCTGTCGCTGGTGTTCGGCATCTACAAGGCGCTGCAGGTCTTGCTGCCGGTGCCGGAACTGGCCGACGCCTGGCCGCGCAAGCCCAACGACGCCCCGCCCTTCGGCGGCCACCCCGCCCTGAAATTCATGCTGAGCGGCATGACCAGCGATCTCTACGTGGTGCGCAGCTACCTCGACGCCCAGCGCGGAGGATGGACATGACGCACCTGGCCGAAGGCGCCGCCGCGCCTGTCGCCGAGCCCCCGCCCGTCGGCCAGGTGCGCTGGACGCCCTGCCACCGGCTGGTGCCCAGCCGCTTTCCGCCCACCGGCCTGTACGACCGGGTGGCGGATCCGGCCGATCTCGACGTGGTGTTCGCGATAGAAAACCTCACCAATCCCCGCGTGCGGGACGAAGCCGGCAACCTGCGCCTGGTGCCGGAGGAAGACCGGGTCTCGGGCCCTGGCACCACGCCCATCATGGCGGCCTTCACCCACCTGAACCCGGCCGGCAGCCGTTTCTCGGACGGCAGCTGGGGCGTGTATTACGCCGGGGAAAGCCTGGAGACCGCGGTGGCCGAGACCATGCACCACCGCGCCCGCTTCCTGGCCGCCACCCGCGAGCCGGCCCTGGAAATCGACATGCGCCATTACCTGGCCGACCTGGCCGCGCCGCTGCACGACCTGCCCACGATCTACGATCCGGACGACTACGCGGCCAGCCAGGCGCTGGCCCGCCAGCTCCGGCTGGCAGGCAGCTGGGGCGTGGCCTACGACAGCGTGCGGCGCCCCGGCGGCCAGTGCGCGGCCGTGTTCCGTCCGCGCGGCCTGACCCGCTGCCGCCAGTCCCAGCACATCGCCTTCATCTGGGACGGCCACCGTATGAGCGGGTGGTATTCCAAGTCGGCATTGCGGTCGGTCTGATTTTTCAAGCCTCGTCCGCGGGGCGAGGCACCACGCCCGATCCTTGTCCAGCCTTGTGGATCGCGGATTCCGGGGCCGGCGTGCCAGACGCGCTGATGGAAATCGATTATTGGCGTAATTTCGATTTTCGAATATGGTTACGTCGAACGCGGGGCGCTGATATCGTCACAATTGGTATCAGGCGCGGCAGATCGCGCAAGACCTCATTCCTTATCCGGAGGAACACGACAATGAAAATACGCATGTGGGGTTGTGTACTGGGCATGGCGCTGGGCGGCACGGCCGCGGCGCAGACCCCGTTGAAGATCGGTTTCGTGGGCGAGATGTCGGGCCAGCAGGCCGAATACGGCCTGC
>Ga0209933_1000689_pt1 | contig 51583 bp, 49 predicted proteins | sample ThiBiot_300_biof_FD_183944 | JGI IMG/M metagenome (GOLD analysis project Ga0209933, IMG submission 183944) | Wastewater bioreactor microbial communities from Cape Town, South Africa - Thiocy_cont_300_biof (SPAdes) | ecosystem: Engineered > Bioremediation > Thiocyanate > Unclassified | place...
CCGCCGCTGCGGTTAGGGTGGCCTTACCCAGACACCGAGGAGGGTCCGTGGCCCGCAGGACGACCACTCTCGAGGTCCGCCGCACCCAGCGGCTGACCCCGCACATGATCCGGGTCGTGTTCGGCGGCGACGAGGTCGCCGCTTTCCCCGACACCCCCTACAGCGACCGCTACGTGAAGCTCCAGTTCCCGAAACCGGGCGTCCGCTACCCGGAACCGTTCGACATGGAGACGATCCGCGCCGAGCTCCCCCGTGACCAGTGGCCGAGCACGCGGACCTACACGGTGCGGGCCCTCGATTACGCGCAGGGCGAACTGACCATCGACTTCGTCCACCACGGCGACGAGGGACTCGCCGGGCCGTGGGCCGCCGCCGCCCGTCCGGGTGATCTCCTGCGGCTGATGGGGCCGGGCGGGGCCTACGCCCCCGACCCCACCGCCGACGCCCACCTCATGGTCGGCGACGAGAGCGCGCTCCCGGCGATCGGCGCGGCCTGCGAACGCATCGCCCCCGGCGTGCCGGTGGTGGCCGTGATCGAGGTCGCCGACGCGGCCGAGCACCAGCCCCTCGCCGGCGATGTCGACGTCAGGTGGCTGCACCGCACTCCGTCGAGGCCCGACCAGCTGGTCGAGGCCGTGCGGGCGCTGGAGGTGCCGGGAGGTGCCGTCCACGCGTTCGTGCACGGCGAGGCCGGCATCGTCCGCGACATCCGCAGGCACCTCGTCGACGAGCGGGAGTGGCCCCGGCACCTGCTGTCGATCTCCGGCTACTGGCGCCGCGGCCGCGACGAGGACGGCTGGCAGGCCGACAAGGCGGCCGAGCGGGCGGCCGGGGCGCAGGCCTGAGCACTCCCGGACGACGGGAATCCCAACTCCCGATGACGGGTTGTGCCCTATCAGGCGGCCGTACCACGGGCGACCGCACCACATAAGCCGATACAGTGGTATCGGGCGTACGCGGCGCAGCGCGCGCCGCCTGTACAGATGGCACAGTCGCGGACGGCCCAGTGCGGCGCAGTACGGCGCAGTAGGCGAGGAGTACAGATGTTCGAGAGGTTCACCGACCGAGCAAGGCGTGTTGTCGTCCTGGCCCAAGAAGAGGCCCGGATGCTCAACCACAACTACATCGGCACCGAGCACATCCTCCTCGGCCTCATCCACGAGGGCGAGGGAGTGGCCGCCAAGGCCCTGGAGTCCCTCGGGATCGCCCTGGAGGGCGTCCGTCAGCAGGTCGAGGAGATCATCGGCCAGGGTCAGCAGGCGCCGAGCGGGCACATCCCGTTCACGCCGCGGGCCAAGAAGGTCCTGGAGCTCTCGCTGCGCGAGGCGCTCCAGCTCGGCCACAACTACATCGGCACCGAGCACATCCTGCTCGGCCTCATCCGTGAGGGTGAGGGCGTCGCGGCACAGGTGCTGGTCAAGCTGGGGGCGGATCTCAACCGCGTCCGCCAGCAGGTCCTGCAGCTGCTGAGCGGCTACCAGGGCAAGGAGCCCGCCGAAGGCGCCACCGGTGGCCGCGGCGAGGGCACCCCGAGCTCGTCCCTGGTGCTCGACCAGTTCGGCCGCAACCTCACCCAGTCCGCCCGCGAGGGCAAGCTGGACCCGGTCATCGGCCGGGAGAAGGAGATCGAGCGGGTCATGCAGGTCCTCTCCCGGAGGACCAAGAACAACCCCGTTCTGATCGGCGAGCCCGGCGTCGGCAAGACCGCCGTCGTCGAGGGCCTCGCGCAGGCCATCGTCAAGGGTGAGGTGCCCGAGACGATCAAGGACAAGCAGCTCTACACGCTCGACCTCGGCTCGCTCGTCGCCGGCTCGCGCTACCGCGGTGACTTCGAGGAGCGCCTCAAGAAGGTGCTCAAGGAGATCCGCACGCGCGGCGACATCATCCTGTTCATCGACGAGCTCCACACCCTCGTGGGTGCGGGTGCCGCCGAGGGCGCGATCGACGCCGCGAGCATCCTCAAGCCGATGCTGGCCCGTGGCGAGCTCCAGACGATCGGTGCCACCACGCTCGACGAGTACCGCAAGTACGTCGAGAAGGACGCCGCTCTCGAGCGTCGTTTCCAGCCGATCCAGGTCGGCGAGCCGTCGGTGGCGCACACGATCGAGATCCTCAAGGGTCTGCGCGACCGCTACGAGTCCCACCACCGCGTCACGATCACCGACAACGCGCTGGTCGCGGCGGCCACCCTGGCCGACCGCTACATCTCCGACCGCTTCCTCCCGGACAAGGCGATCGACCTCATCGACGAGGCGGGCGCGCGCATGCGCATCCGCCGGATGACCGCTCCGCCGGACCTCCGCGAGTTCGACGAGAAGATCGCCAACGTCCGTCGGGACAAGGAGTCGGCGATCGACGCGCAGGACTTCGAGCGGGCCGCGCACCTGCGCGACTCCGAGAAGACCCTGCTCGGCCAGAAGGGCGAGCGCGAGAAGCAGTGGAAGTCCGGTGACCTGGACGTCGTCGCCGAGGTCGACGACGAGCAGATCGCCGAGGTCCTCGCCAACTGGACCGGCATCCCCGTGTTCAAGCTCACCGAGGAGGAGACCACGCGTCTGCTCCGCATGGAGGAGGAGCTGCACAAGCGGATCATCGGGCAGGAGGAGGCCGTCAAGTCGGTGTCCAAGGCCATCCGCCGTACGCGGGCCGGCCTCAAGGACCCGAAGCGTCCGTCGGGCTCGTTCATCTTCGCCGGCCCGTCCGGTGTCGGTAAGACCGAGCTCTCCAAGGCACTGGCGAGCTTCCTGTTCGGCGACGACGACGCGCTCATCCAGATCGACATGGGCGAGTTCCACGACCGCTACACCGCCTCGCGGCTCTTCGGTGCCCCTCCCGGGTACGTGGGCTACGAGGAGGGCGGCCAGCTGACGGAGAAGGTGCGTCGCAAGCCGTTCTCGGTGGTGCTGTTCGACGAGATCGAGAAGGCCCACCAGGAGGTCTACAACACCCTCCTGCAGGTGCTCGAGGACGGTCGTCTCACCGACGGCCAGGGCCGCACGGTGGACTTCAAGAACACCGTCATCATCTTCACGTCGAACCTCGGCACGCAGGACATCTCCAAGGCCGTGGGCCTGGGCTTCGCCCAGAGCAACGACGAGGCGTCGAACTACGAGCGGATGAAGTCGAAGGTCAACGACGAGCTGAAGAAGCACTTCCGCCCGGAGTTCCTCAACCGCATCGACGACATCGTGGTGTTCCACCAGCTGACGGAGGAGCAGATCATCACGATGGTCGACCTCATGATCACGCGGGTGGAGGGCGCGCTGGCCAACAAGGACATGGCCATCGAGCTCACGCCGGCCGCCAAGGGCCTGCTGGCCCGCCGCGGCTTCGACCCGGTGCTGGGTGCGCGGCCGCTGCGTCGCACCATCCAGCGCGAGATCGAGGACCAGCTGTCGGAGAAGATCCTGTTCGGGGAGATCGAGCCCGGCCAGATCGTCATCGTCGACGTCGAGGGTCTCGACCCCGACGCCGCCGAGGACTCCCGCGCAGCGGACGACAAGGCCGTGTTCACCTTCCGCGGTGAGCCGAAGCCGAGCCTCGTCCCCGACGTCCCGCCGGTCGACATGGCGAAGTCGGGCGAGGAGTGATCTAGCCCGGTACGACCCGAACGGCCCTCCCGGACTCCGGTCCGGGAGGGCCGTTCGTCGTCCGACCTGACCACCTGGTGGGGGCCGTCGGGTGGAACCCCCGCGTGGGCGGGACCGGTGAGGGCGCGTGCGACGGTGACGGTGCGTCTAGATTCGGCACCGTGAGTTCGGTCCGTGCCGTCCCGGAGACCGGGCTGATGTCCGGCGATGACCTGTCCGCCGACGACGCCTGGCACACCGTTCGCCGCCACGGGCTACGGCGGCTGCTCGGTGCGTCGTTCGTGCGGTTCCGCTACGGCGACGGATTCAGCCATGCGCGGGCGTTCGCCCTGCAGCTGGCGCTCGCTGCCGTGCCGCTGGTGATCGCGGGCGCGGGTCTCGCCACCGCGATCGGCGCGGACTCCGTGGCCGAGGTCGTCGCGCGCACGGTGGTGGCGATCTCGCCGGGCAGCAGCGACTCGCTGGTCTCCCAGGTGGTCGGGGAGTCCGCCGACGGGGGCAGCCGGCGCAGCGAGGTCGTGGTGGTGCTCGGTCTGGTCACGGCGTTCGTGGCGGCCACGAGCGCGTTCGCGCAGCTGGAGCGCGGGGCCAACCGGATCTACGGCACCAAACGCGACCGGCCCGCGCTGCGCAAGTACGGCCAGGCTGCGGTCCTCACCGCGACCGCGGGTCTGGCGATGGCCGTGGGGCTGCTGCTGATCGTGGCGGGCGAGCCCTTCGGCGAGGCCATCGAGAGCGTCTACCACTGGGGCCACGCCGCCGAGACCGTCTGGGACGTCGTGCGCTGGCCGATCGGGCTGGCGTTGCTGGTGGTGGCCGTGACCCTGCTGTTCCGCTACGCCCCGCGCCGCCAGCAGCCGGGCCGCAGCTGGCTGGCGGTGGGTGCGGCCGTCACGGTGCTGGCGTGGCTGGCGGGCTCGGGTCTGCTCGCGCTCTACGTGGTGTTCGCCGCCGGTTTCGGCGACACCTACGGCCCGCTGACGGCGGTCATGGCGCTGCTGCTGTGGGCGAACATCACCGGGATCGCCCTGCTCGCCGGACTGGCGCTGGCGGCCCAGCTGGAAGCCGTACGGGCGGGCCGGCCCGAACCCCTGCTCGAGGACACCGACGACGACGGCATCCCCGACGCCCTCGACGAGCGCCCGAACTCACCCGCGCGCTGACTCACAACGCGGCATCCAGGCGGGCCGCGAGCACCGCGTGCCGCGGATCGCGGTCGGGGAGCGCGTGCAGCAGTCGTTCGAGGAGCTGCACGTCATCGCCCCCGTCCGGGGTCTCGGCGAGCGCCCACATCGCCTCGACGTCGCCGCCACCGAGCACGGCCTGGCGGAGTGCGCCGCCCATCAGCTCGCGCTCCTCGCGCACGCCGGGGGCCTCGGACCGCGGCAGCAGCGGGCCGCGGTGGGCCCGGGCGGCCTCCAGGACCCGGCCGCCGGCGAGCGCCTCGCGGACGGTCAGGAAGTCGGCGTTCACGCAGGCCTGCAGGCGGTAGGGCTGGGTGCGCAGGACCCCCGCGTCGAGCACGGAGCGCAGCCGGTGCACCTCGGCCCGCACCGTGACGGACTTGCCCGCGTCGCCGTGCAGGGCCGTGGCCAGGCCGTCGGCGGTGAAGCCCTCCGGGTGCAGAGCCAGGAGGGCGAGGATCTCGGCGTGGCGCAGGGAGAGCCGCACGGGGCGTCCGTTGAGGATCGCGATCGGACGCTCGGTTCCGAGGAACGGCAGGGACAGGGTGGGTCGTGGGCGGGCCCCGCGGCGTTGCAGGCGCAGCAGCCAACCCTCCGCCAGTGGCTCCAGCAGCCCGTCGCCGTGCTCGCCCAGCGCCACCCGGTCGCCCGCCGTCGGCAGCTCGACGTGCGCCGGCAGCCAGCCCAGGGGCTGAGCCGCGAGCACCCGGCCGCTCGGGGCCAGGAGCGCGCCGGGCTCGTCGCGCAGCCCGATGAGGTGCGGCAGGTTGCGGGCCAGCAGCCGCTCGTCGCGCATCGCGGCCTGGGCGGCGAGGTGGCCCTCGGCCAACCGGGCCGCGGCGACGACGAGCGCGAGGGTGGTGGGATGGAAGGTCCGCGCCGGCCCGGTGATGTCGATGGCGCCGATCACCGCGCCCGTGTCGGGGTCATGGACGGGGCTGGCCGCACAGGTCCACTGGTGGTAGGTGCGCACGAGGTGCTCGGCCGAGTGGATCCGGACGGGCCGGTCGGCGGCCAGCGCCGTGCCCATCGCGTTGGTGCCGATGCTGTCCTCGGTCCACCGCGTGCCCTCGACGAGCCCGACGCGCCCGGCCGTGCGCAGCACGTCGCGCTGGCCCTCGCGCCACAGGATGTGGCCCTGGGCGTCGGTCACGATCATCATGTGCATCGCCTCGTCGGCGATGGACACCAGCGTCTCGCGCAGCATCGGCAGTACGCCCGCCAGCGCGTGCCCGTCCCGCACCCGGGTGATCTCGGCGTGCTCGTAGATCAGCGGTGGGTCACCGTGGTCGGGGTCCACGCGGGCCGCGAGCGAGCGGCGCCAGGACGCCGACACGACCTCGCGGGGTGCGCGGTCCGAGAGGTCCCCGGCCAGCACTGCGTCACGGACGCGGGCCAGCTCGCGCGTCCGCTGCGGCGGGTCGGTGACGCTCACGACGTCCAGCATCCGCGCGCTTGCGGAGTAAGGCAAACCTGAGTCAGTGTCGCACTGGCGGAAGGGTGAGCTTGCAAGATCCGCATATGCGTGCAACCCGACCGCAACCCCCTCGCTCCTAGTGTCCCGGGTCACCTGTCTGAAGACGATGTGGAAGGAACCACAGATGGCTCTTTACGCGGCTCCCGGCACGACCGGCAGCGTCGTGGCGTTCAAGTCCCGCTACGAGAACTTCATCGGAGGCGAGTTCGTCGCGCCGGTGAAGGGCCAGTACTTCGAGAACCCCACGCCGATCACCGGCCAGACGTTCACCGAGGTCGCCCGCGGCACCGCCGAGGACATCGAGCTCGCGCTCGACGCGGCACACGCCGCCGCGCCGGCCTGGGGCAAGACCACCGTCGCCGAGCGGGCGAACATCCTCAACGAGATCGCGGACCGCATCGAGGCCAACCTCGAGCTCCTCGCGATCGCCGAGGCGTGGGACAACGGGAAAGCCTGCCGCGAGACCCTCGCCGCCGACATCCCCCTCGCCATCGACCACCTGCGCTACTTCGCCGGTGCCGTCCGGGCGCAGGAGGGCGGCATCTCCCAGATCGACGACGACACCGTCGCCTACCACTTCCACGAGCCGCTCGGCGTCGTCGGGCAGATCATCCCGTGGAACTTCCCGATCCTCATGGCGATCTGGAAGCTGGCCCCCGCGCTCGCGGCCGGCAACGCCGTCGTCCTCAAGCCGGCCGAGCAGACCCCGGCGTCGATCCTCGTGCTCATCGAGCTGATCGCCGACCTGCTGCCCGCCGGCGTGCTCAACGTCGTCAACGGGTTCGGTGTGGAGGCCGGCAAGCCGCTGGCGTCCAACAAGCGCATCCGCAAGATCGCTTTCACCGGCGAGACCACCACCGGCCGGCTGATCATGCAGTACGCGTCGGAGAACCTGATCCCGGTGACGCTGGAGCTCGGCGGCAAGAGCCCCAACATCTTCTTCGACGACGTCGCCGGCAAGCAGGACGCGTTCTACGACAAGGCGCTCGAGGGCTTCGCGATGTTCACCCTCAACCAGGGCGAGGTCTGCACCTGCCCGTCGCGCGCGCTCATCCAGGGCGGCATCTACGACGACTTCCTGGAGCAGGCGGTCAAGCGCACCGAGCAGATCAGGCAGGGCAACCCGCTCGACACCGACACCATGATCGGTGCGCAGGCGTCGAACGACCAGCTCGAGAAGATCCTCTCCTACATCGACATCGGCCGTCAGGAGGGCGCGAAGGTGCTCACCGGTGGCGAGCGCACCGACCTCGGTGGCGAGTTCTCGGGTGGCTACTACGTGCAGCCCACCGTGTTCGAGGGCAACAACGCGATGCGCATCTTCCAGGAGGAGATCTTCGGGCCGGTCGTGTCGGTCACGCGCTTCTCCGACTACGACGACGCGCTGCAGATCGCCAACGACACGCTCTACGGCCTCGGTGCCGCGGTGTGGTCGCGCGACGGCAACACCGCCTACCGCGCGGGCCGCGACATCCAGGCCGGCCGGGTCTGGGTGAACAACTACCACGCCTACCCCGCGCACGCGGCGTTCGGCGGTTACAAGCAGTCGGGTGTGGGTCGCGAGAACCACAAGATGATGCTCGACCACTACCAGAACACGAAGAACCTCCTGGTCAGCTACTCGCAGAACGCCCAGGGCTTCTTCTGATGGAACGGGTGGCCCTGAGTCCGGCGGCCGCGGAGCTGCTCGTCAGGCTCTCGGCCCTGCACGGCCCGTTGATGTTCCACCAGTCCGGCGGTTGCTGTGACGGCAGCTCGCCCATGTGCTATCCGGACGGGGACTTCACGATCGGTGGCTCGGACGTCCACCTCGGCGACCTCGTCGTCGACGGGCTTCCGGCCCCGATCGGGTTCTACATGTCGGAGTCGCAGTTCGGGTACTGGAAGCACACCCACCTCACCGTCGACGTGGTGAAGGGCCGTGGCAGCGGGTTCTCGGTCGAGGCGCCGGAGGGCGTCCGGTTCATGATCCGCTCGCGGCTGTTCTCCGACGAGGAGTCGGCTGCTCTGAACGGTGGGTGACGCCGGATCGGACCCGGGCCAGCATGGACGGACCGGGTCCGATCCCGCCCGAGGAGAGGAACGACGACGCCCAGCCCGCCACCGACGAGGCCGCGGTGCTGCTGGACCGGGCCCGCACCGCCGGGATCCCGATCATGCACATCATGCACGCCGCCGGTGCGGGATCCCCGTACGACGTGAAGGGGCGACCGCCACCCGCGGGCTCCCGCGTGTCGACGGCACGGACGTGTCCGCGGCTGCGCTGCAGGCCACGAGCCTGGCCGCGGATCGGAGGACCTGTTCGGTGCGGTGGCGCCGAGGGCCGCGGACATCCCGGCCTGGTGCGCGCCCGGCCCGGTGGGGCACCCCACCGGGTTGCCGAGTCGGCCGTCCTGCTGTGTGCTGCGGGGTGACGGCGGCCCACGTGCCGCCGCGGAGAGAGGGAACACATGTCCGGTCCCACCACGCTGCGCTCGCTGGGCGACATGCCCGCGGTCCCCGCGAGCCTCGCCGAGTCCACGCTGGTCATGATCGACCTGCAGAACACCTACACCCGCGGCGTCATGGAGCTCGACGGCGTGCAGGCCGCGCTCGACGAGGCGGCCGTCCTGCTCGACCGGGCCCGCAGCGCGGGCATCCCGGTCATCCACATCCAGCACGACGGCGGCGTCGGTTCCCCCTACGACGTGAACGCGGAGATCGGGCGGATCGTGGACCGCGTCGCCCCGCGCGACGGCGAGCAGGTGGTCACCAAGAACTACCCGAACGCGTTCACCCACACCGACCTGGACGGTCGGCTCCAGCCCGGGTCGAACCTGATCCTGGCCGGGTTCATGACGCACATGTGCGTCAACTCGACGGCGCGGGGCGCGTTCAGCCTCGGCCACAACCCGACGGTGGTGGCCGGGACGACCGCCACCCGGGCCCTCCCCGGCCCGGACGGCGCCGTCGTCAGCGCGGCCGCGCTGCAGGTGGCGAGCCTCGCGGCCATCGCGGACCTGTTCGGTGTGGTGGTCCCGACGGCGGCGGACATCCCGTCCTGAGTGCGGCCGGCGCCCCCCCCGTGCGCGGTTGTCAGTGCCCGGGCACCGATAACCGCGCACGACCCCCGAGGCGCTCGTCGAGGGTCAGCAAGGTCGTTGCTGCGGGGGACGCGATGCCCACCCCGCGGCCGTGGCGCACCTCGGGCTCGCCCACGTTGATCCTGATCAGCGCGCCGGTGGCCGCGCTCGCGCTCTCCGCCTCACGGCGGACGGTGGGGATCGCCGTGCCCGCCCCGATCTCGACGACCACCAGGTGGCCGCGGTGCCCACGCACCCACGCGCGGTGGGTCTGCATCTGCCCGACGGTGCGGTCGGGGACCCAGTCGGCGTCGCCGAACATCAGGATGTTGGGACGGGCCAGCGCACCGCACGAGGGACAGGCCGGCAGCGGGGAGACGGCGCGCATCGTGGTCTCGTCGATCTCGACGCCGACGCCGTCGGCCGCCCACACCGGTTGCCCGCAGTCGAGGATGCACTGCAGGTGGTGGATGGAGCCGTGGCACTCCGCGACGCCGGTCAGCCCCGCCTTCTGGAACTGCCCGTCGACGTTCGAGGTGAAGACGCGCGTCGGCAGGTCCCAGCCCCGCAGGACCCCGAACCCCGCGTGCGGCACCGTCGCCCGGTACAGCCCGAGCCGGTGGCCGTAGAACCCCCACGCGAGCTCGGGATCGGACGCGAAGTGCACGGGGTCGGCGATCTCCTCGAACCGCAGGCCCAGCGCCCGGTAGGGCGGGTACGCGCGCCAGAAGCCCTCGGGGCCGCGGAAGTCCGGCAGACCGGAGTCGACGCCCATCCCGGCGCCGGCGCAGACGAGCAGCGCACCGGCGCCGGCGACGAGCTCGGCGGCGCGGTCCAGGTCGTTCCCGGTCAGGAGCCGGCCGTCAGGTCGACGACCTCGAACTCCAGCAGCGATGCGCCCTTCGAGACCGGCTGGGGCGACCGTGCACCCGCGTGCGCCTCGGCGGCCGGCCCGTCGCGCCACGCCTGGAAGTCGTCCTCGGTCTCCCACCGGGTGACCACGAAGTAGCGCTCGTCGCCCGCCACGGGGCGCAGCAGCTCGAAGCCGAGGAACCCCCGCTGCCCGTCGACGGCGTGCAGGCGGTTGGCGAACCGCTTCTCCAGCTCGGGCCCCTTGCCCTCGGGAACCTCGATCGCATTGATCTTCACAACAGCCATGCCTCCTAGGCTAGACGTCGTGCGGACGAGCGACGGCGTCGAACTGCGTGTGCTGGATCTCGGCGGCGAGGGTCCGCCGATCCTGCTCCTGCACGGTCTGATGGGTTGTGCGGCCACGTGGGAGCCGGTGGCGCCCTGGCTCCGCGCACACGGACGCGTCCGCGCTCTCGACGCGCGGGGGCACGGTCGCTCGGAGGCCCGCGGCCCCTGGACCACCGAACGGATGGCCACCGACGCCGTCGAGGTCCTCGACGGGATCGGCCCGGCCGTCGTGATCGGGCACTCGATGGGCGGGCTGCACGGCCTCGTGCTCGCCGCCCGCCGTCCCGACCTGGTGCGGGCGCTGGTCGTGGAGGACATGGCCGTCGACTTCCGGGGTCGCAGCGCCGACGACGCCCGCGCGTGGTTCGGGGCGCTGCCGCAGCCGTTCCCGTCGCCGGCGGCGGTGCGGGAGGCGTTCGGGCATCCCCGGACGGAGTTCGGCGACTACATGGCCGAGTGCGTCGAGGAACGCGACGACGGCTACCACCTGCTCTCCCGCATCGACGACGTCGTGCAGATCGCGGCGGAGTGGGCGGTCGTGGACCAGTGGACCGCCCTCGACGCCGTGCGCTGCCCCGTCCTGCTGCTGGAGGCGGAGCAGAGCGTCGCCCCGCCCGGCCAGATGGCGGAGATGGCCCGCCGGCTGGCCGACGCCCGTCACGTGCAGGTGCCCGGCACCGGCCACCTGCTCCACGCGGCGGCCCCGGAGGCCTACCGGTCGGCCGTGGAGGCCTTCCTCGCGGAGGTTCCCGAACGCTGATCACGGCGGGATGGCGGTTCGTGGATCACCGCGGTACGCCACTCGCCCCGTGATCACCGGGGCGGAGCGGCTTCCGATGTGCGCGGTGTCGTCCCGGGTGTGACCATCCGCCCCGATCCGGACGTCCGCAGGGGGAGGAGACGGCCATGGCCGAGAGGGGAACCGTATTCAGCGCCGGCCTGAAGGACCGCCACGTCACCATGATCAGTATCGCGGGGTGATCGGGGCCGGGCTGTTCGTCGGCTCCGCCGACGCCATCGCGACGGCCGGGCCGGGCGTGCTCATCTCCTACACCTTCGCCGGCGTGCTGGTGGTGCTCGTGATGCGGATGCTCGGCGAGATGGCCGCGGCCACCCCGGACTCCGGCTCGTTCTCGACCTACGCCGACCGCGCGATCGGTCCCTGGGCCGGGACCAGCGTCGGCTGGTCGTACCGGTGGTTCTGGCTGCTCGTGATCCCGGTCGAGGCCACCGCCACCGCCACGATCCTCAACTCGAGGCTGCCCGCGGCGCCGCAGTGGACCCGGGCGCTGGTGATCACCGTGCTGCTGACCGTCACCAACCTGTTCAGCGTGGCCAACTACGGCGAGTTCGAGTTCTGGTTCGCGCTGCTCAAGATCGTGGCGATCATCGGGTTCATCGTCATCGGGGTGCTCACCGTGCCGGGTCTGCTGCCCGGCAGCGGGGTCAGCGGCGTCTCGCGGCTGTTCGACGCCGGCGGGTTCCTGCCCAACGGGTTCGGCGCGGTGATCGCGGCCGTGCTCACCACGATGGTCAGCTTCATGGGCACCGGGATCGTGACGATCGCGGTGGCCGAGTCCGACCGGCCCGCCGAGAAGATCGGCCGCGCCACCCGCTCGGTGATCTGGCGGATCTCGATCTCCTACCTCGCCTGGATCCTGCTGGTCGTGGCGCTGGTGCCGTGGAACAACCCCCAGCTCACCGAGAACGGCTCCTACCAGTCGGCGCTGGACCCCATCGGCATTCCCGGCGCGAAGGGCATCGTCGACGTCGTCGTGCTCGTCGCCGTGGCGAGCTGCCTCAACTCGGCCCTCTACACGGCGTCGCGGATGATCTGCTCGCTCGGCCGCCGCGGCCAGGCGCCCGCGGCCGTCATGCGCACGACCGGCAACGGGGTGCCCCGGGTCGTGATCGCGGTGTCGCGGAGGCGTTCAGCCGACGTCCACGCCGACGACGCGGGCGCGGATCGGCGCGACCGGGTGTAGCGCGGCGAACACCTCCGCCGGGCGCTCGGTGGCGAGCACGCAGTGCGGCAGCCAGGCGCCCGGCAGGTAGGCCGCCACCGGCCCCTTGACCCGCCCGGCCAGCGCGTCGTGGACGGCGGCGTGCACGGCGAGCAGCTCGGCGTCGACCACGGCGGCGAGCACCAGCTCGTCGGGCCGTCCGGCCACGGCGCCGAGGGTGGCGAGCCAGAGGGACGGCAGGACGAGCACCCGCAGCTCGTCGGCGAGCGCTCGCCGGGCGGCCTCCGGGACGGAGGTGGCCGCGGCCACGACCACCGACGGATCGGCGCCGACGCGCAGCGCGGCGATGGCGGAGCGGGCGGCGGGATCGAGCCGGAACCGCACGGTCTGTGCCACCCAGGGCTCCTGTTGCTCGTTGGAAGGGGTGGTTACGCGGGGAGGGCGAAGCGGCCGTCGGGGAGCTGCTCGGCCAGGCCGTCCTCCAGCAGGCTGACCAGGCACCGGTCGCGTTGGCCCGCCTCGGGCCAGGCCGCGTCCAGAGCCGCCCGGCCGACCGGGTGCTCCGCTCCGCGCAGGACGTCCAGCAGCCGGCCGCGCACCTGGCGGTCGGTGCCGGCGAAGCCCTGCACCGGCTTGCGCGGGCCGGTGTACTCGGGGCGGCCGTTCGCCTGCCAGGCGCAGATCCCGGAGACGGGACAGACGCCGCAGCGGGGGGATCGGGCCGTGCACACCAGCGCGCCCAGCTCCATCAGGCCGATCGAGATCGCGGCGGCCGAGACGTCGTCGGCGGGGAGCAGGGCGTCGACGTCGGCGAGGTCGGCCTTCACCCGGGCCGGACCGGCGTCACCGGCGCCGTGCACCGCGCGGGCGACGACGCGCCGGACGTTGGTGTCCACCACCGGGCAGCGCCGCCCGTACCCGAACGCGGCGACGGCCCGCGCGGTGTAGGAGCCCACGCCGGGTAGGGCCTCCAGGGCATCCACATCGGACGGAACGGTGTCACCGTGCTGCTCGGCGATCACGGTGGCTGCGGTGTGCAGCCGCAGGACGCGCCGGGGGTAGCCGAGCTTGCCCCATGCGCGCAGGACGTCGGCGCGGGACGCCGCCGCGAACGCGGACGGGGTGGGCCAGCGCTCCATCCAGTCGAGCCAGACGGGCTCGACGCGTGCCACGGGCGTCTGCTGGAGCATGAACTCGCTGACCATGACGCCCCACGGCGTGGTGCCGGGCCGGCGCCAGGGCAGGTCGCGCCGGTTGTGGACGTACCAGTCGAGCACGAGATCGGGCAGTGACACGGGGACCGATGGTGCCACGAGGGTCGTGCGCGGATATCAGGGCCGGGGCACTGATATCCGCGCACGGGCGGCCGAGCCGCTGAGCTTCCCGGTGGCCACGTCGAAGACGACGCCGCGCACCTGGTCGGTGTGCGACGCGTTGGACCGTTCGGGGCAGGACGCTGTGCACGGCGCCGCGCCGCGCCGATGCAGATCCGCAACTTTCAGTAGTCAATCCGATACTGTGCGTCACATGTGGGAGCCGGTGGGTCCGCTGCCCGCGTCCGTCTACTGGAGACGGCGCTGGCTGGCGTTCGCATCGACCGTAGTGGCCGTACTGCTCGTGATCTGGTCACTGGCCGCGCTTCTCGGCGGTTCCCGCGAGCCCGGCATCACCGCCACCCGCACCGCCAATACGGCCACCCTGGACGCTCCCCAGCAGACCCCTCCGTCCTCGGCTCCGGTGTCGACCGGTCCGACGGCCCCGACCGGCTCGACCGCGATGGCCCCACCGTCGCGGTCGACGTCCTCGCCGTCGGCTCCCCAACCGGCCGCACCGTCGGAGCCGGGGGCGGAGGGGTCACCCCCTCCCGTCGCCTCCGTCGAAGGAACGCCCGCCACGACGTCGGAGGAGCTGCGACCCGACGAGACCCCCCGCAAGTCGGTGCCGGCAGCCACTCCCGTACCCGTTCCGTCGACCGGGCCGGTGCCGTGCACCAACGCGATGCTGACGGTCGGCTCGGAGATCGACCGGCCGCAGCACAAGGTCGGGGAGAAGCCGGTGCTGCGCCTCGTGATCACCAACACCAGCACCCAGCCCTGCGTGCGCGACCTGGACTCGGCCAAGCAGGAGATCGTGGTCTGGAACAGCAACCAGTCCGCGAAGCTGTGGTCCAGCAACGACTGCAGCAACGCCTCCAGCACCGATCTGCGCACCCTGGTGCCGGGACAGCCCGTCGCGTTCGCCGTGACGTGGGCGGGCCGGACGTCGACGCCGGGATGCGCCCAGCCCCGCACGGTCGTCCCCGCGGGCAACTACCGGGTGCTGACGCGGCTCGACGACATCATCAGCCCGCCGACGCTGTTCACCCTCACCCCCTGAAATCGGCTGGCCGGACCGCTTACCGTCAGGGAGTGCAGGTCACGTTCACCAAGTCGGGCCACCGCCGCTACCTGGTGACGATCGACCGTGAGCAGGGACCACCGCTGGTGCCGCGCGGTGGCCCGGGTTACGACGACCACCTGCCGCACGACATCGCCCACTTCGCCGTCGAGGAGCAGCTGGGGCTCGCGCTCGGGGTGTTCGGTCAGCTCGCGGCGGGCGGGGCCGGGATCTTCGCCCCTGCTCCCGTCGACCGCACCACCGGCGAGCGGCGCCGCGCGCAGTGCATCGCGGCCGCCGGCCGGCCGGACATGGCCCGCTCCGAGGCCGTGGTGCGGATCTGCACGGCACGGTGGCAGGCGAGCTCCGGGCGCGCGGCCGGTCCGGTCGCCGACCATGGCAACGTCGCCACGGTGGCCGAGACCGAGCGCGTACTGGCCCGGTTCGACGAGCTGTCCGCCCGCTGGCGCGCCCTCCCCGACGGCGGGTCGCTGGTGCTCGACTGGCCGGTCAGCGGATCCGGTTCAGCACCGACGAGACGTCGTGCACCTCGGTGAGCTTCATCCCCGCCGGCGCCGGACCGCTGTCGGGCGGCACGAGGGCGTGGGTGAAGCCCAGCCGGGCGGCCTCGGCGAGCCTGCGCTCCAGGCCGGTGACGCGACGCACCTCGCCGGCCAGCCCTATCTCACCGAGCACCACGACGTCCGCGGGCAGCGCCACGTCGCGCTTGGCGGACGCGATTGCCAGCGCGAGCGCCAGGTCGGCGGCGGGCTCCACCACCCGCATCCCCCCGACGGTTGCGGCGTAGACCTCCGCGTCGTGCAGCTTCACCCCGCCGCGCTTCTCCAGCACGGCCAGCAGCATCGCGACCCGCGCGTTGTCGAGCCCGCTCACCGCGCGGCGCGGGCTGGGGATGTCCTTGCCCGTGACGAGGGCCTGCAGCTCGGCCGGGAGAGGCCGGCGGCCGTCCATCACGACGGTGACGGCGGTGCCCGGCACGGGCGGGCCGCCGAAGCGTTCCAGGAACAGCCCGGACGGGTCGGGCATGCCGACGATGCCGGAGTCGCGCAGCTCGAAGCAGCCCACCTCGTCGGCGGGCCCGAAGCGGTTCTTCACCCCGCGCACCATGCGCAGCGTCGAATGCTTGTCGCCCTCGAAGGACAGCACGACGTCGACGAGGTGCTCGAGCACGCGTGGACCGGCGATGTTGCCGTCCTTTGTGACATGTCCCACGAGGACGACCGGCAGCCCGCGCTCCTTCGCCAGCCCGGTGAGCGCCACCGTCACGGCGCGGGTCTGCGTGACCCCGCCCGGGGTGCCGTCGACCTCGCTGGTGGACATCGTCTGGATCGAGTCGACGACCAGCAGGTCGGGCCGCAGCTCGTCGATGTGCCCGAGGATCGCGCCGAGGTCGGACTCGGCGGCGAGGAACAGCTCGTCGTTGACCACACCGGTGCGCTCGGCGCGGAGCCGGACCTGGCCGGCCGACTCCTCACCAGTGACGTACAGCACACGACCGGGCGACTTCGCCGCCACCTCCAGCAGCAGCGTCGACTTCCCGACGCCCGGCTCACCGGCGAGCAGCACCACCGAGCCGGGCACGAGCCCACCGCCGAGCACCCGGTCCAGTTCTGACACCCCGGTGGCGCGGGCCCGGGCCGAGTCCAGCTCGACCTCGGCGATGCGTCGGGCGGGACTCGTCGGAGCGCCCGCGGCGATCTTCGCGCGGGGCGGGGCGGCCGCCGCGACCACCTGCTCGAGCGTGCCCCAGGCCTGGCACGACGGGCAGCGTCCGACCCACTGCGCCGTGCGGTGGTCGCAGGCCGTGCACCGGAAGGTCGCCCTGGCCGTGCGCGGCCGGGACGTCACTCGGAGGCCGACTCCGTACGCGGGGTGGTCGGGTTGCCGACCGGGACGTTGACGGTGACGGTGCCGGCCTTCTGGAACGTCAGGGTGACCGGGTAGTTCAGGCCCGGCCGGATCTCCTGGTTGACCCCGATGAGCACGATGTTGGCGCCCGTGGGCTCCTCGTTCGGCGCGAGCTCGGCGCTGGTGGGAGCGGCAGAGGCGCTGGGGGTCGCCGAGGCCGTGGCGCCGGCGGCGGGAACCGGGGCGGCCGCCGCGGGCTGGCCCTTGACGAGCAGCACACGACCGCCGGCGATGGTGGTGTTGCCGCTGACCTTGACCGACTGCGCCACCGGGCTGCTCGCCGAGACGAGCCGGTCGTCCGCGGCGGCGGAGTTGACGATGGTCATATCGAGAGGCGCGTCGCCACCCCGGGGGTAGACGCTCGCGTTCGTGGTGGCCGCGTACTCGAACTGTGCGTCGCGGATCGCGATGGCGCCCACGTTGGCCTGGGCTCCGCTGACGGCGGCGACCTGCGTGCTGGTCTGGGTGATCTGACCTGCGCCGCACCCGGCGAGGGCGAGGGCCCCGATCACGACGCCGATGGCGGCGACTCCGGTCCGACGGGTACGCGGGCTGCGGCTCACGGGGTGGGCGTCCTTCCGGGCGGATGCTGCTGAGCGGCTGGGCGATCGGGAGAAGCCGAGCTGTACCGGCCGCTCCCCGATCAGCCTAGTCGGACGGTTACCGAGCTGCTGACGCGGCCGTTCGCTGCACGTTTCCGAGGTGTTGTCAATCCCCTGACCTGCGCGTACAGGTCGGACCGGGCGGCGGCGTCCCCCCGGGCCGTGTTAACCTGGTGGCAGCGAAAGGGGCAGAGGACACATGGTTTTCAAGGTCGGAGAGACCGTTGTCTACCCGCACCACGGTGCTGCACTGATCGAGGCGATCGAAACCCGGACCATCAAGGGCGAGGCGCGTGAGTACCTCGTCCTGAAGGTAGCCCAGGGCGATCTCACCGTGAAGGTTCCCGCCGAGAACGCCGAGGTTGTCGGGGTTCGCGACGTGGTCGGCCAGGAGGGTCTCGACAAGGTGTTCGAGGTGCTTCGCGCCCCCCACACCGAGGAGCCCACCAACTGGTCGCGCCGGTACAAGGCGAACCTCGAGAAGTTGGCGTCGGGTGACGTGAACAAGGTGGCAGAGGTCGTCCGCGACCTGTGGCGCCGTGAGAAGGACCGCGGCCTGTCCGCGGGTGAGAAGCGCATGCTGGCCAAGGCCCGGCAGATCCTCGTCAGTGAGCTCGCGCTCGCCGAGGGCACCGACGAGGAGCGCGCCGAGGTCCTCCTCGACGAGGTTCTCGCCACGGCCACCGCCTGAAGGTCCACGCACACACCGCCGGTCCCGGTCCCTGCGTGAACGTCGTCGCGGTGGTCGTGGCCGGCGGTTCGCGTTCGCCGGGCGCTCCGGACGCCCTGACCCCGCTCGGCGGGGTTCCCATGGTGGTCCGTTCCGTGCGCGCGGTGCTGGCGTCCGGGGTGGTCGACCGCGTCGCACTGCGCGGCGAGCGCGTCCACGATCTGGTGCGCGCCTGCACCGGGCTGCCGGTGGAAGCCTGGCAGCCCGTCACGGAACAGGTCGGGGCACACGCCGGTCAACGACGCGATGCCACGAACGGTGACGAGGCAATCGCGGGGAATCTCGTACTCGTGCACGATGCGGTGCGACCGCTGACCCCGCCCCGGTTGTTCCGCCTCGTCCTGGACGCCGCTCCGGCCGGGCCCGGGGCCGTGGTCCCGGTCCTGCCGCTGGCCGACACCGTCAAGACGGTGGACCACGCCGGCCTGCTGCAGACCACGCCGGACCGGTCCGGCCTGCGCGTCGTCCAGACGCCGCAGGCGTTCCGCGGACCGGACATCCTCTTCGGATCGACGGTGGCGGGCGCCCGGGTCGTGCCGGGTGACCCACTGGCCTTCGCCGTCCGCACACCGTGGGACCTGGAGATGGCCGAACTGCTGCTGGAGGAGGGCCCGTGAGGGTCGGACTGGGTACCGATGTGCACCCCGTCGAGGCCGGGCGCGAGTGCTGGGTCGCGGGGCTGCGCTGGGAGGGTGCCGACGGCTGCTCCGGGCACTCCGACGGCGACGTGGCCGCCCACGCGCTGTGCGACGCGCTGCTCTCGGCGGCCGGCCTCGGCGACCTCGGTGCGGTGTTCGGCACGGGCCGCCCCGAGTGGGCGGGAGCGAGCGGGGCCACCCTCCTCGCGGAGGTGCGCAGGCTGGTCGGCGCCGAGGGCTGGGTGCTGGGCAACGCCGCCGTCCAGGTGATCGGCAACGCCCCCAAGATCGGCACCCGCCGGGCCGAGGCCCAGCAGGTGCTCTCCGACGTGCTGGGCGGGCCGGTGTCGGTGTCGGGCACCACCACCGACGGCCTGGGCCTCACGGGCCGCGGCGAGGGCATCGCGGCGATCGCGACGGCCCTGCTCGTCCCCGCCTGATCACCGTCGGGCGGACACCGTCCACTGGTGACCGAAGGGGTCGCGCAGGCGGCCGCCGCGGTCGCCGTAGTCGTGGTCGGACACGGGGTGGACCACGGTGGCCCCGGCCGCGAGCATGCGTTCCGCCACGGCGTCGGCGTCCGAGACGTCCAGCGACATGATCACGGGGGTGCTGTCGCCGTCCGGGCCCGCGTCGCCGTAGCCCGCATCCCGGACGGCGAACCGGACCGGCCCGGCCGTGACGATCGAGTGCACGACCTTGCCGTCGATGACGTGGCGCTCGCTCACCTCCGCGTCGAAGGCGGCGGCGTAGAAGGCGAGGGCCTCGTCGGCGTCGTCGACGACGAGTCGGGCGTGGAGTCCGAGGATGTGCGTCATGCCCCGATCCTGACCTCTTGTGACCAGCCCGTCATGGACGAAACGGAACTCCGTAGGCTAGGGGGGTGAGCCTGCGACTGTTCGACACCGCCACGAGGAAGCAGCGTGACTTCGTCCCGCTGCGGGCCGGGGCAGCGTCGATCTACGTCTGTGGGGCCACCGTGCAGGGTCTGCCCCACATCGGGCACGTCCGCTCGGGCCTGAACTACGACGTGCTGCGCCGGTGGTTGAGCCACCAGGGGCTGGACGTCACGCTGGTCCGCAACGTCACCGACATCGACGACAAGATCCTCACCAAGGCCGCGGCCGCGGGCCGGCCGTGGTGGGAGTGGGCCGCCACCCACGAGCGGGCGTTCCAGGCCGCGTACGACGCGCTGGGCTGCCTGCCGCCGTCGATCGAGCCGCGGGCCACCGGGCACGTCACACAGATGGTCGAGCTGATGGCGCGGCTCATCGACTCCGGCCACGCCTACGCGGCCGACGGCGACGTCTACTTCGCCGTCCGCTCGTTCCCCGCCTACGGCGCGCTGTCGGGGCAGAAGGTGGACGAGGCCGTCCAGGGCGAGGGCGAGGCCACCGGCAAGCGCGACCCCCTGGACTTCACGCTGTGGAAGACCGCCAAGCCGGGCGAGCCGTCGTGGCCCACCCCGTGGGGGCAGGGCCGCCCCGGCTGGCACCTCGAGTGCTCGGCCATGGCCACGATGTACCTCGGGGCCGAGTTCGACATCCACGGCGGCGGCATCGACCTGATCTTCCCGCACCACGAGAACGAGCAGGCACAGAGCCACGCGGCCGGCGACGGCTTCGCGCGGTTCTGGCTGCACAACGCGTGGGTCACCATGGGTGGCGAGAAGATGTCGAAGTCGCTGGGCAACACGCTGGCCATCGACGCGCTGCTGAAGCAGGCCCGTGGCGTCGAGCTGCGCTACTACCTCGTGGGCAAGCACTACCGGTCCAACATCGAGTTCTCCGACGTGGCGCTGCAGGAGTCGGTGGCGGCCTACCGGCGCATCGAGTCGTTCGTGCACCGGGTGCGGGAGCGCGTCGGCGCCCCCGCGGTCGGCGCCGTCCGGCCCGGCTTCGCCGCCGCGATGGACGACGACCTGGGCACGCCGGCCGCGCTCGCGGAGATCCACGGCGCGGTCCGCGCGGGCAACGCGGCCCTCGACGAGGGCACGCACGACGCCGCGGCCGATGCGGCGCGTGAGGTGCGGGCCATGACGGCCGTGCTCGGGCTCGACCCGCTCGACCCGCGGTGGATCGTCGGCGACGGAGCCGGCGACGCCGCGACGGGTGCGCTCACCGCACTCGTCGACGATCTGCTCGCGGTGCGGCAGGAGGCGCGGGCCAACCGCGACTTCGCCACCGCGGACGAGGTGCGCGACCGCCTCACGGCCGCCGGTGTGTCCGTGGAGGACAGCGCCGACGGTCCCACATGGTCGCTCAAAGATGCTTAATCCAGAGTTTGGTGGAGTGACGTAGAGATGGCCGGCAATTCCCAGCGCCGCGGCGCATTGCGCAAGGACGGCACCAAGAAGGGGATGGTCGTCGGTTCCGGCGGTCAGCGGCGCAAGCAGCTGCAGGGCAAGGGCCCCACCCCGCCCAAGGAGGAGCGCCCGTACCACCCCGCGGCGCGCAGGGCGAAGCTCGCCGCCAAGTCCGCGGAGAACCGCGGCCGCGGCAAGGTGGCGGGCAACACCCGACGCAAGGCCGGCGACGGCGAGACCCCGGAGACCGTGCTCGGCCGCAACCCCGTGGTCGAGTGCCTGCGGGCGGGCGTGCCCGCCACGGCCCTGCAGGTGGCCATCGGCATGGGTGCCGACGAGCGCGTGGCCGAGGCCGTGCAGCTGGCGGCCGACGCCGGCATCTCGATCCTGGAGGTCCAGCGCGGCGAGCTCGACCGCATGGCCGGTGGTGCGTTGCACCAGGGCCTCGCGCTCACGGTGCCGCCGTATGCCTACGCCCACCCCGACGAGCTGCTGGAGATCGCCTCCGAGTCGCGCTCGCCGGGCCTCATCGTCGCGCTCGACGGCGTCACCGACCCCCGCAACCTCGGCGCCGTCGTGCGCTCGGTGGGGGCGTTCGGGGGCCACGGTGTGGTCGTGCCGCAGCGTCGCGCCGCGGGCATGACGGCCGTCGCGTGGCGGACGTCGGCGGGCGTGGCCGCGCGGCTGCCCGTCGCCCGCGCCACCAACCTGACCCGCACGCTGCAGGAGTTCGCCCAGGCCGGCTACATGATCGCCGGGCTGGACGCGGAGGGCACGGTGTCGCTCGACGAGTTCGACATGGCCCGCGACCCGCTCGTCATCGTGATCGGGTCGGAGGGCAAGGGCCTCTCGCGGTTGGTGAAGCAGACCTGCGACGTGACCCTCTCGATCCCGATGGCGGGGCCGGTGGAGTCGTTGAACGCCTCGGTCGCCGGTGGTGTGGTACTGGCCGAGGTGGCCCGCCGTCGCAGGATGGGCTGAGACCCGATCGTGCGCGGATAACGGTGTTCCCACCCTGATATCCGCGCACGACCGTCAGCCGACGCGGACCTGCCCGCGCGCCCGGCCCACCAGCCGGCAGCCGACGTAGCAGAGGAACGCGATGGTGGCCACGTAACCGGAGATCGGCAGGCCGGGCGCCAGCGAGAGCACGGTGCCGCCGAGCAGCGCCAGCTCCGCGAACGCGACGGCGAGCAGCGTGGCCGTCAGCGGGTTGGCGGTGACCCGGGCCGCCGCGGCACCCGGGATCACGGTCACGGCGAGCACGATCACCGCGCCCACGATGGGCACGGCGATCGCCGTGGTCAGCGCGATGAGCACCGCGAACAGCGGGGAGAGCAGCCGGGTGGGCACGCCGCGGGCCAGCGCGACGTCGGGGTCGGTGCTGGCGAACAGGAGCGGCCGGTAGACCACGGCCAGCACCGCGAGCACCACCACGACCACCGCGGTGAGCACCCACAGGTTCGTGGAGTCGACCGACACGATCGAGCCGGTGAGCAGCCCGAACTTGTTGGCCGCGCGCCCGTCGTACAGCGAGATCATCAGGACGCCGAGGCCGAGGCCGAACGCGAGCACCACCCCGATCACGGAGTCGCGCTCGCGCTGGCGCAGGCCCAGCAGCCCGAAGACGAGACCGGCGGCCACGGCGCCCACCACGGCGCCGACGCTGACGCTGATGCCGATGAGCAGCGCCGCGGCCCCTCCGGTGAACGCGAGCTCGGCGGTGCCGTGCACGGCGAACGCCATCCCGCGCGCGACGATCAGCGGGGCCAGCACGCCCGCGACCAGCCCGAGCAGGGCGGCGGCGACCAGCGCGCTCTGCACGAACGGGAGGCCCAGCAGCTGGCCGGTGCCGTCGAGGGTGAACAGTCTGGTCAGGTTGTCGTTCACGGGTGGGGGGCCTCGGCTCCGACGACGACCAGCCGGTTGCGCACCCGCAGGACGTCCACCTCGGTGCGGTAGAGCTCCGACAGCGCGTCGGAGGTCATCACCTCGTCGGGCGTGCCGATCCGGAACCGGCCGTCGACCAGGTACAGGACGCGGTCGACGAGCGGCAGCACCGGGTTGATCTCGTGGGTCACGAACAGCACCGCGGTGCCCGCCTCCCGTCGACGCTGCTCGATCAGCTCGGTGACCACCCGCTGGTGGGCCAGGTCGAGCGACAGCAGCGGCTCGTCGCACAGCAGTACGGACGGGTCACCGACCAGGGCCTGGGCCACGCGCAGTCGCTGCTGCTCCCCGCCCGAGAGCCGCCCGACCGGGGCGGACGCGTAGCGGGTGGCGCCCACCGACTCCAGCGCGGCGCGCACCTTCTCGCGCCGCTCGGCGCGGTGGCGCAGGCCGACCCCGGGCCGGTGCCCGTCGAGGCCGAGGCCGACGAGGTCGCTCGCGCGCAGCGTCAGGTCCTCGGGCATCGCCTTCTGCTGCGGGATGTAGCCGATGGCCCGGCTGCCCCGGGCCGGCGTGGTGCCCTCCACCAGGACGCTCCCCGCGTGCAGCGGCTGCAGGCCGAGCAGCACGCGGAGCAGCGTGGTCTTGCCGGAGCCGTTGGGCCCGAGGATCGCGAGGAACTCGCCGGGGGAGACGTCGAGGTCCAGCCCCTCCCACAGGGTGCGCTCGCCGAACCGCAGCGAGGCACCGCGCAGCGTCACCGCCGTGGCGGTCTCCTCACGCGCACCGCGTGGCGCCACCGTGGTCACGTGCGGGCCCTCCATCCGTCATACCCCGCCCAGAGCGGAGCCGAGGCCGTCGATCTGGTGCGTCATCCAGGCCACGTAGTCGGTGACGCCGGTCGGCAGCGTCTCGGTGACCGGGACGATCGGCACGCCGCCGGCCGTGGCGGCCTGCTCGACCTGCTTGGTGAGGGGGGTTTCGGTCTGTGCGTTGGGCAGCAGGACCTTCACCTTGTCCGCGCCCTGGAACGTGGCCAGAGTAGCCGCCAGCACGGCGGCGGGCGGGTCGGTGCCCGCCTCGACGGCCTCGGAGAACTTCGGGGGTGTCACGTCGACCAGCCCCGCGTCCTGCACCAGGTACAGCGGCACGGGCTCGGTGATCGCCACCTTCTGCCCCGCGTACTTCGCCCTGATCGCGGCGAGCTTCGCCGTCAGGGCGCCGACCTTCTGGTCGAAGGCCGCGGCGTTGGCGCTGAACGTCGACGCCCGGGCCGGGTCGGCCGCCGTCAGGTCGGCAGCGAGCCTGTCGGCCAGCTTCGTGACCGTCGGCAGGCTGTACCAGACGTGCTCGTTGAACGGAGTGCCCGCGGTCTCCAGCCCGGACAGCGCGGAGACGTCGATGGTCGCCGGCTTCGTGCTCGACGCCCCCAGCAGCTTGGTGACGAAGTCGTCGTAGCCCGCCCCGTTGTAGATCACGACCTTCGCCTCGTTGACGGCGACGGCGTCGGTGGGCCGCGTCTCGTACTCGTGCGGGTCGGCGTCAGGGCTGTTGATGATGGACGTGACGGTGACGGCGTCACCGCCGATGGCCTGCGCGATGGCCCCGTAGACGTCGGTGGAGGCGACCACCGACAGGGTCGCCGGGCCGGAGGCCGGCACGGCGGTGCTCGATCCGCAGGCGGTGAGCGTGAGCGCGGCGGTGGCGGCGAGGGCCGGCGTGAGGATCGCGCGGCGCAGGTACATCGGGGCTCCGGAGGCTCGTTCTGATAACGACAACGATTGCCGTTCCACTGTAGCGTGGCGTCCCGACAGGTCGCACCACGGTGCGTCACAGTGATCGGGCCCCCTCGACTTTCCCGAGGGCCGTCTGAACCGTTACGGTTCGACGATGTCCGGCCTCCCGAACGTGCGCCGTCCGGCGACGCTCGCGTCGCTGGCCGCTGAGCTCGGCGTCTCGAGAACCACCGTCTCCAACGCCTACAACCGTCCCGACCAGCTCTCCGCGCCGCTGCGCGCGCGGGTCCTCGAAGCGGCCCGGCGCCTGGGCTACCCCGGCCCCGACCCGGTGGCCCGCTCGCTGCGCACCCGCAAGGCCGGGGCGGTGGGCCTGCTGCTCACCGAGGCGCTGTCCTACGCCTTCCGCGACCCCGCGGTCACCGGGTTCCTCGAGGGTCTCGCGCTCGCGTGCGAGCAGGCCAACCAGGGACTGCTGCTCGTGCCGGTCAGCCCCGAGGCCGTGGACGTCACGGCCGTGCACCAGGCGGGCGTCGACGGGTTCGTCGTGTACTCCGTCCGTGAGGACGACCCCCACTTCCTCGCCGTGCTCGAACGCCCCGTGCCCACGGTGGTGTGTGACCAGCCGCACAACGTCGAGGGCGTCGATCGTGTCGGGGTCGACGACCGCGCCGGCATGCTCGGCCTCGCCCGCCACCTCACCGAGCTGGGCCACCGCCGCGTCGGGGTGCTCTGCATGCGCCTGGCCGCCGGACGCCACGACGGGCCCGCTCTCCCGGACCGCCAGGCGGGCGCCACCTACCCCGTGCAGCGCGACCGGCTCGGCGGGCTGCGCGACGGCCTCGCCGAGGTCGGCGTCGACTGGGCCGACGTGCCGGTCATCGAGCGGTTCGAGCACAGCGTCGCCGCCGGGCGCGACGGCGCGCAGGAGCTCCTCGCGGCCCACCCGGAGATCACGGCGGTCGTCTGCACGTCCGACATCCTCGCGCTCGGTGCGCTGGGCTTCGCCGCGGACAAGGGCCTGTCGGTGCCCGGCGAGCTCACGGTCACCGGCTTCGACGGGGTGCCCGAGGCCGAACGCGCCGGGCTCACCACCGTGCGTCAGCCCGTGCTGGAGAAGGGCCGCGTGGCCGGTGAGCTGCTGCTGCAGCGCGGCGACCGCAACCGCCCGAGGCGGGTCACCCTCCCGACGGAGCTGATCATCGGCGAGACGAGCGGCATCCCGCGCGGCGACGAGAGGTTCTTCTCAGGCTGGTAGCGCCCGACGGCGCTGATCAAGGCGCTGACGTCGTCAGTGGATCTCCACGAGCAGCATCCGCGCCTTGATCACCGCGTCGTGCGGGCGGCCAGGAGCTGGCGCAGCACCTGCGTCATCGCCTCCGGGTCGGCCACCCGGTGTGCGGCCCTCGTCTCGCCGTCGCCGACCTTCACCCCGACGTCCCCGGGGCGCAGCATCGCGAACGCCGTCTCGTCGGTGACGTCGTCGCCTGCGAAGAACACGGCGTCGGCACCGAGCCGCTCGCGCAGCGTCTCGATGGCGGAGCCCTTGCTGACCTGCAGTACCGCGAGGTCCAGCACGGCCTTGCCCGGTGTGGCCTCCACCCCGGGACGTGCGGCCGGCCCGTTGCGGACCGCGGCCATCACCCGCTCCCCGACCTCGGGCGCGGCGTTGCGGACGTGCACCGCCATCCCCGCGGGCTTGCTCTCCAGCGTCACGCCGGGCTCGCCGTCCACCAGATCGTGCAGCTCGGCGGTGAGGGTCTCCAGGCGGGTGCGCTGTTCGTCGTCGAGGGGGGTGGCGCCGTCGTCGAACTCGAAGCCGTGGCTCCCGATCATCCGGACCGGGCTCGTGAACCCGGACACCGCGGCGAGGTCGGCCAGCCCGCGCCCGGACACCATGGTCACGGTGGTGCCCGGCAGGTCGGCCAGCGCCTCAATCGCGGCGGCCGATCCGGGCAACGGGCGCGCGTCCGACGGCACCGGGACGATGGGGGCGAGCACCCCGTCGAAGTCGAGGGCGACCAGCAGGGTCTTCGCTGACCCGAGTTCGGCGAGGGCGGCGTCCAGATCCGTCACGCCTCGAGCCCCAGCGCGTCGAGGAACGAGCGGGCCCACTTGTCGACGTCGTTGGCCAGCACCTGCTTGCGCAGGGCCTTCATCCGCTTGCGGCCCTCGGCGGGCGTCATCGTCAGGGCGGCGTGCAGCGCGTTCTTGACGCCGTCGGTGTCGTGCGGGTTGACCAGCACGGCGTCCTTGAGCTCGATCGCGGCGCCCGCGAACTCCGAGAGGACGAGCACCCCGCCGAGGTCGCTGCGGCACGCCACGTACTCCTTGGCGACGAGGTTCATGCCGTCGCGCAGGGGCGTCACCAGCATGACGTCGGCCGCGACGAAGAACGCCGCCAGCTCGTCGCGGGGTAGCGACTGGTGCAGGTAGTGCAGCACCGGGTAGCCGACGCGGGCGTACTCGCCGTTGATGTGCCCGACCGACTGCTCGATGTCGTTGCGCATCTTCTGGTAGTGCTCGACGCGTTCGCGGCTGGGCGTGGCGAGCTGCACGAACGCCGTGTCGTCGGCGCGCCCCTCCGCCAGCAGCTCCTCGAACGCACGGAGCCGGACGTTGATGCCCTTGGTGTAGTCGAGCCGGTCGACACCCAGGATGACGTGCTCGGGATCGCCCAGGTCGGCGCGGATCTGCTTCGCCCGCTCCTGCACCGCCGGCGACCGCGACAGCTCGTCGAGCGAGCCCGAGTCGATCGAGATGGGGAACGCGCCGAGCTTCACCACGCGGTCGCCGTAGGTCAGCTCGGTGCGGGCGGGCCCGGCGGTGGCGTCGGTGAAGCGGGCGGCGAGCCAGCGGAAGTTGCGGACACCGCCGGGGGTGTGGAAGCCGACGAGGTCGGCGCCGAGCAGCCCCTGGACGATCTCCTTGCGCCACGGCAGCTGCTGGAACAGCTCCGTGGGCGGGAACGGGATGTGCAGGAAGAAGCCGATGCGCAGGTCGGGGCGCAGCTCGCGGAGCATGGCCGGCATCAGCTGGAGCTGGTAGTCCTGGATCCAGACGACGGCGCCCTTCGCGGCGATCTCCGCCACCGCCTCGGCGAACCGCTTGTTGACCCGCACGTAGGCCTGCCACCAGTGCCGGTGGAACGCCGGCGGCGCCACCACGTCGTGGTAGAGCGGCCACAGGGTGCCGTTGGAGAAGCCCTCGTAGTAGTCCTCGACGTCCTTGGCCGACAGCGACACCGGGTGCAGCTGCAGGCCGTTGTCGACGAACGGCTCGGCCTCGGCGTCGGCGATACCCGGCCAGCCGACCCAGGCCCCCTCGCGGTTGCGCAGCATCGGTTCGAGCGCCGTGACCAGCCCACCGGGGCTGGCCTTCCAGCGCTCGGTGCCGTCGGGGAGTTTCTCCAGGTCGACCGGGAGGCGGTTGGCCACCACCACGAAGTCCGCACCGGTCAGGTCGTCGTCCACGACGTCGAGCCTACTGGGGCGCACCGTCCTGTGCGGGTTCCGCGACAACCCGTGGGGGCCGCCGGTGGGGGCGGGTCAGGAAGTCACCGAAGGCCACGCCGGCGGCCAGCGAGAGGCCGATGCCGAGCGCGACGGTGACCGTGACCAGCCCGTCCGAGACGCCCTCGACGGCGAGCTGGTAGAAGCCGCGATAGGCCGTGTAACCGGGCAGGAGCGGCGTGATGCCGGCCAGCGTGATCACCAGCGGGGGCACCCCGCCACCCCGTCGGAACAGCCCCGCGGCCCCGCCCACCACGATGGCGGCGGTGCCGGTGGCGACGACGGGGCCGCTGTCGAACACCTGCGTGAGCAGTCCGTAGACGCCCCAGCCCGCGGCGCCCGCGGCCGCCGCGGCCACCAGCGACCGCACCGGCGCGTACCCGGCCAGGGCGAACGCAGCGGCGGCCGCCGCCGCGGCGAGCAGCGCGAGCCCGAACCGCCCGGCCCCGGTGGGGAGCTCGCCGGCCACCTCCAGGGCGAGGCCGAACTGGAAGCCGATCTTCAATCCGAGCACGACGCCCGTCAGGAGGCCGGCCGAGAGCAGCACGATCTCCGCGGCCCGCCCCGCCGACGTCACGTAGTAGCTGGAGATCGCGTCCTGCACCGTGCCCACCACCGACAGGCCCGACAGGAGCACCGTGATGCTCGCGGCGACCACCAGCGACGGCCGCGTGCCCGGCGGGAACGCGCCCGTCGCGAAGAGGGCGAGGGTGGAGCCCGTGGCGAGCATTCCGCCGATGACCTGCTGGAAGAACGCCGGCAGCCCCCACCGGCTGAGCAGCCGGCCGGTGCGGTCGATCAGCCCGGTGACGGCGAAGGCGGCCGCGGCCGTGATCGGGGCGGCGCCCAGCAGCAGCGCGATGGCCGCGGCCAGGCCCGCCCAGCCCGCCGTGGCCACCCAGCGCGGGTAGGGGTGCGGCGCGGTGACGGCGTCGTTCAGCGCGACGGCCGCGCCCTGCACGTCGAGCCGGCCCTGCTCGACCCTCCTGATGATGGTGCCGACCTCGGTGAGCCGCGTCAGGTCCAGGGAGCGGTAGCGGACGAGCCGCATGGACGTCATCGGCGCGGCGGCCATGCCGCGGTGGCAGCAGATGGTGATCGAGGTGAAGGTGATGTCGACGTCGACGCTCGGCAGGCCGCTCACGTCGGCGAGTCTCAGCATCGTCCGGGTGGTCTCGTCGGCGCCCTCACCGCTGGAGAGCAGCACCTCCCCGACGCGCATGCAGAGGTCGAGCACCTGCTGCACGCGGGCGTCGTCCGGGACGCGGGGGCCCATCGGCGCCATCAACCGCAGCGAAGGCGGCCCGGGCTCGACGAGCGCCCGGGCCTCTTTCCGGAGCACCGTCCGGAGCCGGTCGGAGAAGCGGCCGCCTTCGGTCATGACCCCAAGGTTAGGGGGCGGTCGTGAGCGCCTCGACGGGCGGCGGGGCGCTGCTCCGCATCAGCGCGAGAGCGGCCGAGGTGAGCACCGAGGCCGTCACCATCGTCGTCGCACTGGACCCGACCAGCGGTGACACGAGCGCCCCGAACTGCGCGGATCCGGTGCCGGCGACGTCGGTGACCTGGGCGCTGGCCGGCGCGGCCGCGTTGCCCGTGACGAGACCCAGCGCCGCCCCGGTGACGAACAGTGCCGCCGTCACCGTCACCATGATCGCGAGACCGGTGACGACCAGCCGTCGCGGCGCCAGGCGGCTGCTGAGCCGCGCGCTGAGCGTGCTCACGGCCACCAGCCCCGCGGCGTTCACGGTGAACGCGAGCGTGTAGCCGTCGCTGCTCAGGTGCAGCACGTCCTGCAGAACGAACGGCGAGCCCGAGATGTAGGCGAACATCGCGGTGAAGGCGAGCGCGCACGACAGCGTGTAACCGACGTAGGCCGGCCGGGTCAGCACGGCCCCGACGTCGCGCACCCTGTGCGTCACCCCGCCCGGGCGCCGGCGCTCCGCGGGCAGCGACTCGGGCACGCACGTCAGCACCCCGACGAGCATCACCACGACGAACCCGGTCGGCACGAGGAACACGCCCCGCCGGCCGATCACCCCGACGAGCCCGCTGCCCATCGGCGGCGCGACGACAGGTGCGATGCCCCCGATCGCCATCATCACGGTGAAGAGCGACGCGGTGCGGTTGGTGCCGCCGATCCCCGCCGCGCCGCTGAAGCCCTGGACGAATCGTGCCGCGACGGCGAACTCGACGTTCGGGGCCTGCGCCTGCGCCAGCGCCACGGCGCAGATCGCAATGCCGGCGACGAGCAACCACCGCGGCCCCCAGCCGTCCGACAGCGACCAGCGGCGCACCCTTCTCGTGTCCAGCCGCGGGCGGTGGAGCAGCGTGGGGCGGGAATGCTGGTGGGGTTGTTGGAGGAGCTGGGAGAGCCGGATGCCACGCACCTGCGGACGGCCTCTTCGGCGCTGGAGCGGATGGCCCGGGCCACGGAGGTGGGGCAGGGGTCACGCGCTTAGGATGTCGTCGTCCGCCGGTGTAGCTCAGTGGTAGAGCAACCGCCTTGTAAGCGGTAGGTCGTCGGTTCGATCCCGACCCCCGGCTCCACGCCTGAACAGCGGAAACGTCCGCTACAAGATCGCTCGGACAGTTTGTGTGCCACGGGATGTGCCGCGAAACGCGGTATCCTTCGCGGCATGGCGGGGCGTCCAGCGGCTGGCAAGGCTCGCGCGAGAGGCAACATCGGCACTCTCCGTAGCGGCGCGCTGAGAGTGCGCGCGTACGCCGGCGTCGACCCGGTGACGAAGAAGCGCCATGACCTCGTGGAGATCGTCCCGCCTGGTCCGAACGCCCGCCGCGAGGCGGAGAAGATCCTCGACCGGTTCCTGCACGAGATCGCCGAGAAGCGGAACCCGCGGACGTCGGCCACGGTCGACCAGCTCCTGACCCGCTACCTCGACCAGTTCGACGGCGCCCCGAACACGCTGACGAACTACCGCGGCTACATGCGCAACCACGTCTCCCCGTTGATCGGGAAGGTGAAGGTCGGCGCTCTGGACGCCGAGGTGCTCGACTCGTTCTACGCCGAGCTCCGACGCTGCCGGCAGCACTGCTCGGGTAAGCGCGGCACGCAGCACTGGACGCGGCAGGAGCACGAGTGCGACCAACGCTGTACCCGGCCTCACGTCTGTCGGCCGCTGGGTGCGTCCGTGGTCCGCCACATCCACTTCCTGCTGTCCGGCGCATTCGAGCGGGCTGTGCGGTGGCGGTGGGTGGGGGTTAACCCGGTCGGCATGGCCACGCCGCCGTCCGCGCCCAGGCCAAATCCGCAGCCGCCCTCGCCGCGCGAGGCGGCGCGGATCATCGAGGAGTCATGGAAGGACCCGGACTGGGGTGCGCTGGTCTGGACGGCGATGACGACCGGTGCTCGCCGGGGTGAGCTGTGCGCAATTCGCCTGCACTCCGTCGACCTGGATGAGGGCCGGGAGACGCTGTGGCTGCGGCGAGCGATCCGCAAGGAGCACGGCGCGCTCGTCGAGGCGGAGCTGAAGACCCACCAACAGCGGCGGGTCGCTCTCGACGCCGAGACCAGTGGGATCCTCCGCGAGCACATCGACAAGGCCCATTCCCGAGCCGCGTCACTTGGGCTCGAGGTACCGGCCGACGCCTTCCTGTTCTCCGGATCGCCCGACGGCTCGACATTCGCTGTCCCGGACAGCGTGACGCAGCGGTTCGACCGGCTGGCGGCTCGACTCGACATCACGACGACCTTTCACCGGCTCCGCCACTACTCAGCAACTGAGCTGATCGCGGCCGGCGTCGACCCGCGGACGGTCGCTGGCCGGCTCGGGCACAGCGGCGGCGGCACGACGACACTCAAGACATATGCGGCCTGGGTATCAGAGGCCGATCAACGCGCTGCCAAGGGGATTGGCTCGATCATGCCGGTTAGGCCCGGAACTGTCGATCAATAAGTTTGTAGCCGCGCAGGTAAGCGGTACACGTTCAGATTCTCGTTATTGATTTTGATAAATTGCGGGCAGCTAATATGGTGCTCGCCGCAGCACAGGCGCACCCGGACTCGCAGCCGGATACGCGAGGCTCTTCGAACAACAAGGCCGTCTTCTGCGCAGAGCACGGGGCCGGCCGCGAGCACCGCGACTGGTGGGGCAAGTTGGTCGATTGATATGGATCGAGACGAAATTGTATGTTCTGCTTGGCGGCAAGTTGAGTATTGGTCGACGGATGGAACTCATGTCATGCCAAAACTGACGGTATACACTGGGTCCAACGCTTGCCGATCTGCTCCGTCAAGACACGCTCGCCCTGTCTCCAGACTAGGTCTACTCTGTGACCACTTGAAGGTGGGAGTGACTCGATGCCCTGTTACGTAGAGCGTACTGGTTTCAGCGGATCATCGCGTCCTGTCGTGAGCCGGCCGACGCCTCCGCCTGTCGTGAGCCGGCCGACGCCTCCGCCTGTCGTGAGCCGGCCGACGCCTCCGCCTGTCGTGAGCCGGCCGACGCCTCCGCCTGTCGTGAGCCGGCCGACGCCTCCGGCGACCCCATCCAGGGTCAGTGATCGCGAAGAGCCACAAGCGTCAGCTTCTCGGGCATCCGCGTCACGAAAGACGATGATGTCGCGAGAGGAGTCGGCAGCGAAGAAGATTGAAGCAGCACTCCGTCTTAGCGAGACGCTTTTGGGGGTGCCAAACGAGCTAAGGCGACCGGATGCCACGGATGCCGAAGTCGCTCTGTCGCAGGGCTGGGCGCGCGTCGCGGCCAAGCCGATAAATAGCGGTTATGCCAACACTCGATTCCCTCTAGAAACCAAGCGCCCTGACTTGGCGTCGAAGTATCCTGAATCAGTTCGATTTGACGCTCAGGGGTTTCCTGACTTCGCCCCGTACGCGGTCGCACACGTCAAGTTGTCGCAACTGCGAGAATCAACCTCGAACAGTGATTCGGCCGCAGTATCTCGAGCTAGGGATTTCGCAGCTGCTGATCAACTTTCCGGCTGGTCCAACGTGGCCAGAAGAGACGCTGGTCTTACTTGGCACCACGTTCAAGACGGGATGAATCTTCTGCTTGTTCCGACGGACCTCCACAATGCTATTGCCCACCACGGTGGCGTGGCTCATGAGGAGCGTGTTGCAGGCCCGCATAGGCTGATCACCAACTATGTCTTGCAGGAACTGCGCGATGTTTGAGGATCGGCAAAAAGGGGTCACGACAGCAAGCTAGATGCAAGCACCGGCTTAATCCTGTAAGGAATGTGGTCGAGCAAGTAGCCAAGACGGAAGTCGTCCACCTACTTCGGAGGCAATTCGTGCGGCAAGACTTGCTTGTCTCGCTCAGGAGTAGCGATCCATCCTTGCTGGACCATCTTATCTAGGCTGGCATTCCAGCGATCAAGGCCGATGCCTGGATTTACTTGGGGATCAAATCTAGCCGGAGCGTCAATCATACCTCCAAGCATCGCACTCTCTGAGAGAGTTAGTTTATTGGCGGCATGGCCGAAGTAGACGCGTGACGCGGACTCTATTCCGTAGCAGTTACGCCCGAAATAGGCAGAGTTTATATAGTTGTCAAGGATTTCATCCTTGGAGTCCGTTTTCGACAATTTCACCGCGAGGACAAATGCGCGGTATTTATCGAACAACTCATTTACCGCACCGCTGCGTATGAGGCGCCTTGCATACTGCTGTGAGATGGTTGATCCTTGGCTCGTGAAATTTATAAGGTCAAATCCTGGATTGGTATAGAATGTCGGATCTTCATTCGCGATCACAGCAAACCGTACAGAGTTTGGAATCTGACCGCCAGATATTACTGAGTGTCTGCTATTCGGCGGAAAGTCGGCTGACTTTGCGTCATGTGGATCCGGCACTTTGAACAAGGCCCATCCGACCAAGAAAAGTAGTAATGGAGCAACAACGGCGACTCCTAGGGCACTGATAAGTGTTCTCTCAGCCACCGACGGTTGTCTTCGGATCTTTGGCGGAGTCTGGGAGCGTCGATCTGGAGACTGTGGTAACTGCGGCGATGGTGCGATCGGATCTTCTTGGCTCCAATCTCCGGGAGTAGGTCCGGTGACTAACGAACCATTCCACGCGGCTGCTAGATGCCGCCATTTCTCATGTGATACTGATGGCAAGGACTGGAGGAACTCGCGTTCAAAGGTCGGCACTTCAAATTTCGGGGCACGTGCAAATCGTGGTGGCGATGCCACCTTATCTAGGAAGATCGACATAAGTCTTCCAAGTTCTTGCCTTCTATCCCAATCGGCAAACACTGGACTAGTGAGGCCAGCATGTGGGTGTTCTCCGCGATGCTCCTTGAGTAGTCGGTCCGCCATATAGAAGAACCAAGCGATAGGGTTCTCGTCTCTCATTGGGAACTGCGTCGTCCCGCCATCAATGCCTGGAGCAAAGATCGGATACCGATGAATATCAGAGTAACTCTCGCTACTTATGTAGGCTATCGATCTTTGGATAAGAATAATCGCTGCACCATACATGTCTGCAGCGAAACCCGCCGGAACTGAAGAGAGGAAGTGCCCTGCCGTTCCTCGATACAAGAACGTTGGGTCTGCCTGATACGCGGGTATTGACTCGATCGGTATGTCCGTCGCGACTGGATGGATGGGTGTATTCCAGCCTAGCTTCGTGAAACTAAGGTCACTACGAGTCAACGCAATGACGTGAGGCATAATGTAGTGATCGATCCAAATAGACTCAGCGACGGTGATGAGGGACTGGTCCTGCCTAGGCAATGCCGTGTCGAGGATGTTCTGAGCAATGTACTTGGGAAGCCGTGTATTGGAAGAGTAATTGAATGCGAAGAAGAAGCTTGAAGCTGCCGCGATGTGCAAATCACGCGCTCGTTCATTACTTGAGTCGGCTGCAGCGGTGCGGTGGTATACGTAGCCCGCATACTCGGCTGCGATCGCACGCCGGATAGGCAAGCCTGGGGTTGCGGCTGACGTCATGAGTGCGTCCGTTACCATTTGGCTTCCATGAGGGAAGCCTTCCTCATCCAAGTTGAGATGAATACGAAGAGCAAGTTCAAGGGTCCAGGCTAGAGAGATCAGTTCCCATAGAGCGAGTAGCGCGATTTCCCGCTCGAGGCTATGCCGCGGGGCGTCACTTTCTTGTATTGCTGCAGTTAGAGAGTCGGCAAACTCCCATATCGTTCCGATCCAATTAACTGTTGGCATGCTGTAGACGAAATCGTTGTCGCCTCGCTTATCGGTCCTCGTGCCAAAGACTACGACTGCAGTCTGGATTCCCCGAAGGGCTGCACTAAACTCAAAGCCACATCCGCTAATTATGCGGCATGCTTCTATGAACTGCTTCTTACTCGGAGAGGTCTCCTCTGTCACAGTTTTTGTAGATAGCTCTGCTGCCGAAACCGTAGGGCCGTAGGCAAGGTCACAGAGCCTCAGGTAGGTCTTCTCAACGTACTCCGCCGAATTGTACTCCTTTTCGCTCCACGGTATTGTGTGCGGCACCTTGAATAGGACCGAGTTGAGTTCAAGTCCGACTTCGGTGTCAACGTGACTAAGATCTGCGCTCTGAATCTCAGCGACAGAAGGATGAGCAGCCTGTAAGGATGCGTAGAACTGGTTGAATGTCCAATACAAGTCTAGCGCCGGCGATCTGCCGTCTTTGTTGATCTTGCTCAATGTCGGATCGGTTAGGTCATCAATCTTGGCGTAGGCCTCTATGCTTGATAAGGCGAACCCGCTCGCGACTCTAGCTTTGGCTTCCAGTACTGGCAGGTCGAGAGAATCGAATAGTGCTTTAGCGTATGCTTCTACGCTATCAGGGCCTAAGTCGTCCATCACTCGCCGCCTTGCGTCCGTCGGACTAGTTGAGCATCAGATTGAATTGGTCCAACGGTAGTTGTGAATTGGCGTGCTCTGATCTGGTCAGTTCTTGTTAACAAGTTCGGACTCTTCGTCTGCCGATTGATTGCCCGGTTGTGTTTGGCTGTCTCAGTGATGGACTTTGGCACCAAAGCCTAGGGCGCTGTGAGAATTCAACTGCTGCGCACGGCATGTATCTGATTGACGGATTTCCCGGCTGGCGGTGGCGAAGTGCCTGTTGGGGGTTTGCCCTATGTGGCTAGTGGTGGTCACAGCTCGTAAGCTGAGTCTATGACTGAGTTGCTCACGGTGACAACTGCTGCTCCGACCTTCGAAACGGGCCTGCAGCTCGCGGAGGAGGCGATCGCGGCCAGGCTCGCAGCGGGCGGGCAAGTCACTGGGCCGGTCACGTCCTTCTACTGGCATAACGACGAGTTCGGTCAAGGGCAGGAGTGGGTGGTGTCTTTCAGGACCACGGCAACTCGCTACAACGAACTGGAAGCTCATCTCATCGAGCACCACGAGTGGCAGAACCCTGAGGTCACGGCCGTCCCGCTCGCCCGGGCATCAGCGGCCTACGTCGAGTGGGTGGAGCGTATGACTGCCAAGCAGGTCCCGCACGACGGGTAGGTCTCCGTGCTCAGCGAGTCGGCCGACGACAGCTACCAGGCGCTCGCGTGGGCGGACGGAGGCGACGGCGCCCATGACGGTGAGACTCGACTGGACGACCGCGGCTGCTTGCTCGATCTCGCCGGCGTCGATGTAGGAGTCCGCGAGCCAGGATGAATAGAGCGCCTTGTCGCGGGAGTGGGCGTCGCTGTAGTCGGCCAGCGCTTTCTCCAACACCGGAACCGCGCGCAGGGGGCGTCGGAGTTCGGTCCAGCAGCGGCCGGTCATGATCGCGAGCTCAGTCGCGTCGATCCAGGTGGCGTAGTCGGGCGTCTGACCGTTCGCGAGTGCGAACGCGTCCTCCGCGCAGCCCAGGCACCGGGCGGTCGCGTCCGCGTCGCCGTCGAGGGCGAAGGTCCAGGCTGCGCGGGAGTAGAGCAGCGCGCGCACGTCGGGGTCGACGCCGGGTTGGTCTGCGGCGTGCACGGACTTCTCCGAGATCGCGCGAGCAGGCCTTTCGAGGCTGATGAGTTGGTAGGCGTGGAACGCCAGGGCGTTGCCGGCGAGGCCGGTGTCGCCTGACTCCGTCGCCGCGGCGTGGCTGCGCCGGTAGTGGTCTCGCGCCGCGTCGTGCCATCCGGCGTCGAACGCGGCCCAGCCTGCCTGCTGCGACTGCTCGGCGTGCAGGGCCAGGAGCTGCCGCTGCACCGAATCCCGATGCGCGTCCGCCCGCAGGAGATGTGCCGTCAGCTCTGCTTCGGCGGCGTAGAGCCGGTAGGTGTCGGCGCCGCCGAGGGTGTCGTCGAGCTTGCGCAGGCTCGCCAGGCGTTGGGCCAGCTCGTCGACGACGTCGGGCGTCGCGCCAGCTGCCGTTCCGCCGCCGACCACCGCGGCTAGGAGGCCCGAGATCGCGAGGGAGGAGCCCGCGCGGAGGAGTTCTCGTCGCTGCACTGAAGGGTCACCGGTTCCCGTGTCGAAGTCGTCGTCCACCGACGACGCTACGAACGGTGCGGGCGGTTCGACATGGCAAGACCCCGGCAGACGAGGCTCGGCCTGCGTTCGGCTGCTGGCAGGCGCATCGGGCGCGGGGGCTCCGAGCTCACTCAGGAGCCGCCGGTAAACGCCTTGGGGGCGCTTGACCGCTCCGCTCTCCCAACGGCTGACGAGCCGGACGTCGAGCGACATCCCGCGTTCTTCCTTGCGTTGGAACGCAAGGCGCACGACGTGCTCGACGAACTCCTCCTGCGACCAGTTCTTGGTGTCGCTGCGCCACCGACGCAGCCGGTGACCCCACGGCTCACCGGTGCTCTCCTGCGCGCTCGTCATGGCCGGTCCCCCCGCCGCCTACCGCCAGTTTGCCAGGGTTCTGCCGCTGCGTGCCGGGCGTTTGACCTGCGTTCTTCCGCCCAGAGTCGCGATCGTCATCGGCATGAACACCAGTGCACCACAGACTCCCGACAGTTCGAGGACGATTGAGGAACTCCGCGCGGAGATTGCCGATGCGCTGGAGCGCATCGACCGACTCAGGGTCGCTCGGCGTCGGTTCCTAGCCGACGTTCGATGGCGTCGAGCCGTCGGTAGATCGCAGTCAGGTCCTCCTTGACCGCGTCGAGTTCCGCGAGCACCGGGTCGTCCTTGTCGACGTCGACGGCCGGCTGCCCTTCGAGGATCCGGGCCAGCTGGTCGCCGGGCCAGCCGAGGGCCTCGGAGACGGCCGCGAGCGTGCGGGGGTTCCGCCGTCGGGGCTGCAGGTTGTGCTGGAGCTCGCGGACGGTCATGAGCGCGACGCCGGCCCGGGCTGCGAGATCCGCCTGCGTCATGTCGATCTCGACAAGGCGGGCTCTGATCGCGGCTGCGACCGCGTCCCAGTCCTTCGCCACGCGCACCTCCTGAGCTGCTGATTTCGGCTCTGAGGTTAGCGCCCGAGTGGATCTGCAGGTCATCTGCCTGCGCAAGTCTCTACGAGCCCACCAAACTGAGTGCTAATATTAGTCCTATAGTTAGCGGTCAGATGGTCACAGTGTCAGGAGGAAGCCAGTGAGGAAGTTCGAGCCCGTAGCGGCCTCGGCAGCGCCGAAGTTCTACAGCGTCGCCCAGGTCGCCCACATGTTCGGCATGTCGCCGATGACCCTCTACCGCGCGATCGCCGCGGGGGAGTTCCCGGCCGTGCGCATCCGGGGGCGGCTGATCGTCCCCGCCAAGGCGGTGGACGCGATGGCCGATGTCGCGACCGCCGAGCAGACCGTCGTCGACGCCGCTGGGTGGGTATGAGTCATGGGAATCATCGGAGTGCTGATCGCCTTCGCGTTGGTCGGGGCGTTGATCTGCGCGAAGTCGCGAAGTGCCGGCGGGGCGGTGGTGTTCGCCGGGATCGCGTTGGCGTTGTTCATCGCCACGCCGGTGGGAGCGGGTCTGCCGGGCATGTTGTCGGACTTCGTGTCCGCGATTTCCCAGGCCGCGCAGCCGCTCACCAACGGATCGAAGGCCGTCGGATGACCGCGGCGACGACCCGACCGACCACCCGCGAGGGAGTCGGGAGCCACGTACAGCCGGGCGACTTCCGGCACCGCGCAGCTTGCCGCTCGGTCGATCCCGAGATCTTCTTTCCTGCGGCCCTCTCGGGGGACGAGTACGAGACGCAGGTGTCGATCGCGAAGGCGGTCTGCGCTGGCTGCCCGGTGCTTGCGGACTGTCTCGAGTGGGCCCTCTCCGGGCTGCCGGACGGGATCGCTGGCGGGATGACTGAGCACGAACGCCGCGCCGAGCAGGCCCGTCGTCGCGGTGGTCGGAGCCGGGGTGGGCGTCTCCCGCGACCGCGTCCTCCACGCCGCCCGGCCGCCGGGAACCGCAGGGAGGTTGCCGCAGCCGGGCGAGCCGCGATCGCGTCCGGGATGTCGGTGGACGAGGCGGCTGGCGAGTTCAGGGTCAGCCTCCGGACCGCGGCCAGGTGGGCCGTTGCGGTCCATGCCAGCCAGACCGGGGAGGAGGGACGCGCCGGCTGCAACCGGCGCGCCCTCGAGATCTCCCACACAGAAACCCAGGCAGGGACACGAGCGGAAGGGCTCGATCGTAGATGAACGCCGACACGAACGACCGACGCGCACGGCGCGGCGACAGCGAACGGCCGCAGGCGGTGCAGCGCGCCGAAACGGGCGCGGAGGCGTGGTGCGAGGTCGTCCGCGCCCAGCTCGCCGCGATTCCGGATCATGCCGACTTCTACGCGCTGGCCGGAGAGATGGTCGAGACCCTGCGGGTACTCGACTCGCTCGCCGGCGTCATGGCCAGGCAGGTCATGAGCTACGGCACCGGTCGCGCGGTCTACGACGACGCGGGCAGCGACCCGGCACATCGACTGCGGTCCGCGGTGCTTGCGCTGGCCGAGGTCCGTGACGGGCTGGCGCGTGCGGAGCGGGCAGCCAACCAGTTCTGGTCGGCCATCGGGCACGTCGGCGTCGGGGCGGACTCGGCATGATGGCCCGGACCGTTCTCTACGCACTGCTGTTGATCGTCGCGGCGGCGGCCGCTGTCCTGTCGTTCGCGGCCCTGCGTGATCTCGCCCGGTTGTGCGGCTTCGCCCCGCAGCTCGCGTGGTTGTTGCCCGTGGTGGTGGACGCCGGGGCGGCGGCGGGGTCACTGGTTTGGCTGGGCGGCTGGTCCGCCGACGCCGCGCGTCGGTTCGCCCGCTCGCTGGCCCTGGCCCTGCTCGGGCTGTCGGTCGCGGCGAACGCGCTCGGGCACGGCCTGGCCGCGTTCGCCCTGGCGCCGGCGTGGTGGGTCGTGGTGATCGTCTCGGCCGTCGCGCCCGCCGTGCTCGGCGCGGTGGTGCACCTCGCCGTCCTCGTCGGCCGTCCCGAGGCTGCGACCAGCGCCGGAACGCCGCTGTGGCTGCACGACGAAGCCGCTGACGTCCACGCGGCCGTCGAGTCCGCGGTGAAGGCCGGCCGGCTCGACGAGCACGGTCTGTCCCGGCTCTGGGACCAGGCACCCACCCGCGAGGAACGGGCGGCGGCGTTGATCTCCGACGGCGCGGGCCGACGCCGGTTGGCCCGTGAGCTGGGGATCAGCGAGTACGAGGCCCGCCAGCTCATCGACCAGACCCGCACTACCGACGCCGACGACTCGAGCACGACCAGCACGGAGCAGCACGCGGCCCCCGACGGGGTGCCCGCGCTCAACGGATCAGGAAGGACCCGGTCATGAATCTCTCCGTTCTCACGGTGCTGGGCGTGCTGCTTGCCGTCACCGCGATCTCCTGGCGCCGCGGAGCCCGCGCGGTCGCGTTCGGCTTCGCCATCGCCGCGCTCCTGCCGGCGTGGACGCTGATCCGGACCACGCACCCCGTGTTGCTCGCCGTCCTGGTCGTGCTGCTGACCGGACTGGTGTGGCACCGCTGGGGTCGCACGATGGCCACGGTCACCCGCTGGGGCGCCTCCTCGCGGCGCAAGGCCGGGGTCGCGTCGTCGGTGGACATCGCGCGGGTGGGGTCGGCGGTGGCGATGCGCCGCCGCGCCCCGCACGTCCGTCCGTCGCTGGCGGCCGGGAATCGGCGTCAGCGCGCGGTCCAGCTGATTCGCCTGCCGGCGGTCGAGGTCGGGGTGGAGTTGTGCAAGGTCTCCACGCAGCGGGTGTGGGCGTCGATCGAGGACGTCGTGGCCGTGTTCGGCGGCCCGCGCGTCGGGAAGTCGCAGTGGCTCGCCGGTCGGGTCCTCGACGCCCCGGGCGCGGTCCTGGTCACCAGTACTCGCACTGATCTGGTGGATCAGACCGGCCCGTTGCGGGCGCAGGTCGGGCCGGTGTTCGTGTTCAACCCCGTCGGTCTCGGCGGACGGCCCTCGACGATCACGTTCGATCCGCTGACCGGCTGCTGCGACCCGGTGACGGCGAACGAGCGCGCCGCCGACATGCTCGCGGCCGCCAACCGCGGTGGCGGTGGGGATCGGGAGTTCTGGGACGAGCAGGGCCGCCGCAACCTCGCCGCGCTCATGCACGCCGCCGCTCTCGGCGGCCTGACGATGGCGGATATCCAGGACTGGATGGCCGATCTCGACGGCGCCGCCACGGAGATCATCGGCCTGCTGCGGACGAAGAGCAGCGAGCCGGCGTTCGTCGCGTCGATCACCGCGTTCATCGGCACCAACGAGCGCACCCGCACGTCCATCACCTCGACCATCGCGCCGGCGCTGGGCTGGCTGACCCACGGTCCGGCACGCGCCGCCGCGGTACCGGTCGCGGCCGGCGGTCAGGCGTTCGACGTCGCTGCGCTGCTGGGGAGCAGGTCCACGGTCTACATGCTGGGTGGGGAAGAGGCGCAGGTGACGCCGCTGGTGTGCGCGCTGACCGGGTACATCGCCCGCGAGGCCCGCCGCCTGGCCGCGCACCAGCCGGGTGGTCGGCTCGACCCGCCGCTGTCGCTGCGCCTGGACGAGGCCGCGCTGATCTGCCCGGTGCCCCTCGATAAGTGGAGCGCGGACATGGGCGGCCGCGGCGTGAGCATCGTGGCCTGCTTCCAGTCCCGCGCCCAGCTGGTCGACCGCTACGGCGAGGCCAAGGCCGCGGTCATCCTCAACAACTCCGGCGGCCGCGTGCTGTTCGGCGGCACCGGGGACCGCGACGACCTGAACTACTGGTCGACGCTGGCGGGGGATCGGGAGGAGCCGATCACCACGACCGATCTGCACGGCCGGGTCGCCTCCCGCACCACCCGCCGAGTGCCGGTGCTGGCGCCGTCGCAGCTGGCGAACCTCCCGGCCGGGAGGGTGGTGGTGTTCCGGCGCGACATGCCGCCGGTCGTCGGCCGTGCGGAGCAGGCGTGGCGCCGCCGCGATGTGCACTCGTTCCACCATCCCGCCGCGCTCACCGTCCGGGCCCGGGCGTGGCGCGCCCGCCAGATCCACCTTGCTGCCGTGTGGGTCGCGTGTTGGACCCGGCCCGCCCGGGCGTGGACCAGAGCCCGTTGCCGGGCGGCCGCCGGGTCGTGCGGCCCGCGGTGCGGGTGCGGATCACCGGCTATGGCGGCCCGACGGACTACCTCAACCCGCAGGTCGTGCCCGGCGAGGTCGTCGACAGCGGCACCCGGCCAGACGTGCCCGGCACCGGAGCCTCTGCCGGGCCACTGCCGGTGAGCGGCGCCGCGGTGATCCCGTTCCCGTCCCCGTGGGAGCGCCCCCGCGCGCATGAACAGCACGACAAGCGGGAGCCCGACGACCAGGACCTCGAGGACGAGGACCCGCAGGGAGGCGCGCGATGACCGGCCGGCGTTGGAACTCCAGTCATCGTGGCACCGAGGACCGGCTGATCACCACTGCCGTCGTCGGGCTGTGCGCCGCAGGTGCGGCCGGCAGCGTCGTGCCTGGCCTCGACACGACCGTCGGTGCCGTCCTTATCGCAGGCGGGGTCGTCACAGTGGGGATGGCGGTGGTGCGGCGGGAGCTGCGGATCCACCGCCGGCTCGCAGACGTCGACGGCACCAGGTACGCCTCCCGCCCATCGGGCGAGATCTCCCGGACGCGGGTTGGACCGGGTGACGACGCCCCGGTTCCGCCCGCCCCCATCCGCCGTCCCGCGCTGGCGCCGACCGTGCCTACGTCCGTGTCTGCCGTCGCTGCTCCGCGCACACCAACCGGAGGTGCGGCATGACCAGCCCCGCAGACCCTGCCCGCACGGTCGCGCCAACCGTGCGGGAGATCGCCGCCCTGACCGCTCGCCTGCGGGACATCTCCACCCGAGGTCGCGACGTCGAGCCGGACGAGCGGGCAGCGTTCCTTGCCGACAAGGACGCTCTGATCGCCCGCATCACCGACGCCCCCGCGGAGCGCATCGGAGACCTGCGCGCCGAGCGCAGCCCGAGCTCTGCCGATGCCACCATCACCGGTGCTGAGGCCGCGCAGCGGCTGACCGAACTGGGCTACGACCCCACCAGCGCGCAGGCGATGGTCGCCGAGTACCTGCACGAGACCTCGCGCGCGGTCGGGGTCCCGGTCTACCAGTGGGGCCTCGACGGGCACGACGTCGCCGCGATCGCCGAGCAGTACGCGTGGGTCGACGACGGGAACGGCCAGACCCTGGCGCAGGCCCGTGACCGCGCCGACGGGTACGCGCAGTACTGGACCGAGCAGGCCGCGGGCCTGGACCTCGAGCACCACCCACGCGAGGCCGAACAGGTGCAGCGGTTGATCACCCAATGGAACGACCGCGCGCGGGTGCCGGAACCGTTCGCTCACCCCGTCGACCACGACGGCGCCGAGCGCGACGAGCCCGTGCCGTCCGAAGCCAGTTGGGCGGAGATCGACGGATCCCGCCGTGCCGATGCTCTGGCACGCCCCGGCGACGGGCCCGTGGCGATCCCGGAACAGGACCGGCGGGAGCAGCTCGCCCGCTGGCACGCCGACGACCAGACCGACGACGCCGCCGCCACCACCGCCGAGTCGTCCGACGGCGCGTCGCTCGATCTGGGGCGGGGCTGATCACGGATGCCCGCATCTGACCTCACCAGCTCCATCGAGACCCACCCGGGAGGCACCCGATGACCGACACCGACACCACCCCACCCGGCGCCACCCGGGATCCGGCGGGCGGGCCCGATCCGCGGGTCCTGGCGATGGCACGCGCGTTCGACCGCACCCGTCGCAAGGTCGATGGCCTCGACAACCACGTCACCCAGCTCGCCGCCGATCTCGCCCGCCTCGTGGGCGTCGTGACGGCGCAGCGCCAACCCGCCGCGGCCGTCCGACCCGACGACGAGCCCGCGGACAACGAGCCCGACGACGGCGGGAAGGGCGGCCCGGCAGCGGTGCGGTCGTGGATGCTGGCCGCCGATCCCGGCCAGGCTATGGCGGATCTCGCCGACCTCATCGAGTGGCTCGACCGGGTCTACCTGCGTTACCCGAACGCCGAGCTGTCGGCCTGCTGGCTGTGGCACCCGCACGTCGTCGAGGAGCTCTGGTGGCTCCACAAGGCCCACGCCGATGCCTACCACCCCAAGGACGGCTCGTGGCTGCGCGTCGGGGACTGGCACGACCGGCAACGCCCCGCCGTCGTCAAGCGCATCCGCGACACCGTCGCCAAGTGCGACCTGTCGCTGCACTCGCCGACCAAGCCGCACGGCCAGCCCGCCGCAGCGGCCCCGTTGGCGGCCCACGCCGCCGCGATCGCTGCCGCCTGGGCGGGCCATGGCGTCCGGCCCGAGCCGACCCCGGAGCAGATCGCCGAGGGGAACGCGTACTTCCAGGCGCTCTATAGGAGCCAGCGGTGACCCGCCCGGCGTGCACTCTGTCCGGTTGTGTCCGGCCGCACCACGCGCACGGGTACTGCCGCCCCCACTACGTGCGATGGCAGCGTCACGGCGACCCGCGCGCCGACGTTCCCGTCATCCAACGGACGCCGCGCGGAACGGGCTACTGGGCCTCGCACCGACGGGTCCGGGCCGCGCGAGGCCCGGCGGCCGAGCACCGCTGCGCGGAGTGCGGCGCGGCGGCGGTGGTGTGGTCCTACGACGGCACCGACCCCGACGAGCGCCGCGACCCCAGCCGCGGATGCCGCTACAGCCTCGACCCCGCCCGCTACCGGCCCCGCTGCCGTTCCTGTCACCAGCGCACCACCGCTGAGGGCCGGGCTGCACGTGTCTCGTTCGGGTTGGACGTCGAGCGCGTGGTGCGGCTCCACCGGGCCGGGGCGACCGTCCGCGGGATCGCATCCCTGCTCCACGTGAGCCCCGCCGCCGTCCGTGCCGCGCTCCGCGCGGCCAGCCGCCCGACCTCACCGGGGCGACGACCTGAACCCGAGCCACCGATCTCGAACGATCTTGAGCACGAGGCAAACAGGCGGGACAGCAAACACGCGACGACCCGAACCGACCTCACGAATCAAGATCAACAGATCACGGAGAAGAGCAACAAGCAGAGATCAACAACCAGGACGAAGGACAACGGCACAAACAACCACCAAAGACGATGCGGACCAATGCATCACGATCCGACGGTGGGTTCCGCGAGCCCTGACAGGCCCACGGAACCGGGGGAGTGAAGATCATGTTGAGGATCAGGGTCGGGCACGACGTCGACTACTACACCGACGCGGTGAAGGTGCAGGGCCGCGACGCGTACTACACCGACGCGGCGGCCGACGGTGAGCCGCCGGGGCTCTGGTACGGCCGTGGGGCCGCCGCGCTGGGCCTCACCGGTGAGGTCGACGCCGAGGTCATGAAGGCCCTGTTCACCCATGGCCTGGACCCGCGCGACCCTGCCATCGGGAGCAGGGAGACATGGGGGAAGGCGGCCCGGTTCGGGAGCGCGCCGCGCAATTACAAGGCCGCCGAGGAGATCTACGCCGGCCTGCTCGACAAGCACCCCGAGGCCGGTCCCGAGGAGCGCGCCGAGCTGCGTGCGCAGGCTGTGAAGTCGGCGCGGCAGTCGGTGGCGTTCTACGACATGGTGCTGTCGGCGTCGAAGTCCCAGACCCTGCTGTGGGCCGGGTGCGAGCGCGGCGCCGTCGAGGCGGAGGCGACCGGAGACCTGGACGCGGCGACGCAGTGGCGCCGCACGGCAGGTTTGGTCGAGGAGTCGCTGATGGTCGGCCACCGGGCTGCCCTGGACTTCATGTCCGAGCGCGCTTCTTACGCGCGGGCTGGCCATCACGGGGGTGGGGCCGGGCAGTGGGTGGATGCTCCGGATCTGGTGTGTGCGCAGTTCCTGCAGCACGACTCGCGCGATCACGACCCCCAGTTGCACGTGCACGGCACGATCCTGAACAAGGTGGCGTGCGCAGATGGGAAGGTCCGGGCGCTGGACTACAGCCTGTTCCTGCAGCACCGCGACGCCGCTGCCGCGCACGGTGAGCGTGTCGCGGAGGCGAACCTGTGGTCGACGTTGGGCGCGTTCTGGGAGGCTCGCCCCGACGGCACGGCCCGGGAGATCGCGGGCGCCGACCCTGCAGCGTCAGGGTTGTTCTCCAAGCGCACCGCGGCGATCACTCCCGCGTTGGCGGAGCTGATCGTCCGGTTCCGGGAGGAGACCGGGCGGGCACCGACCCGCACGGAGCGGGCGGGGTTGGCGGAGCGGGCGGGCGCGGTGACCCGGCGGGCGAAGGTGTTCGGTGCCGAGACCCGCGAAGGGCAGTTGGCGCGGTGGGCGAGCGAGTACGACGCCGCGTTCGGTCGCCGGCTGCCGGAGCTGGCGTCGGTGATGCTGAACCAACGTGCGCCGGCGCAAACGGAGATGTGGTCCGAGCGCGACGTCGTCGCCCGCGCGTTGGCGGAGATGGAGGACTCGCGCCAGTCCTGGACCCGCTCGAACCTGACCCTGGCGATCTCCAACGCGCTGCCCGGTCACCTCGGCATCGGCCCCGACCAGATCGGGCCACTGCTGGAGGGACTGACCGACAAGGCAGAGGCGCTCGCGCAGCACCTGAACCCGCGCACCGGACCGCAGGGACTGGACCGGAAGTTCTACCGGGCCGACGGGGAGAGCGTGTTCGTCAAGCCTCACTCGGCCCGCTACGCCACCGAGACCCAGCTGCTGGGCGAGGACGAGCTGCGCGCGGCCGCGGTCCGCCGCGGCGCCCCGGCCTGGACGATCGAGGACGCGGACGCGGTGATCGCCCGGTTCGCCCGCGCCGGTCGGGACCTGGGCGCCGACCAGGCCGCCGCGTTGCGCGGCATCCTCACCTCTGGTGCTGCGGTTGAGGTCCTCAACGCGCCCGCCGGGACGGGGAAGTCGTTCCTGGTCGGCACGCTCGCCGACACATGGCCCCTTACCGCTCCAAGGCCTGGGGTGGGGGAGGGGCCGCGGGTGTTCGGGGTCGCCTACGGACAGCGCCAAGCCGATGTCCTTGCCGAGGAGGGTGTGACCGCCCGCAACATCCGCCGGTGGCTCGACGGCCAGCAACGCCTCGACGACGGCTACGGCACCGCCGAGGACGAGACGTTCCGCCTGCGCCCCGGTGATCTGCTGGTCGTGGACGAGGCCGGCGCCACCACGACCCCGGATCTCGTTGCGCTACACCGGCGCGCCGAGGTGGCCGGGGTGAAGCTGCTGCTGGTCGGGGACCACAGGCAGCTGGCCGCGGTCGGCACCGGCGGGGCCCTCGCTGATATCGCCGAGCGGGGGATCTCCTACGAGCTCGCTGAGGTCCGCCGGTTCTCCCAGCCGTGGGAGGCGGCGGCGTCGCTGCGGCTGCGCGACGGTGACACGACGGTGGCTGCGGAGTACGCCAAGCATGGTCGGGTCGTCGATGCCGACACCGTCGAGCAGGCCGAGCAGACCGCCGCCCGGCTGTGGCTGGCCGACACGATCGCCGGCCGCGACGCGCTGCTCGTCGTCGGCTCCAACGTCGCCGCTGCGCGGGTGTCGAACCAGCTGCGCGGCGATCTGGTCCGTCTGGGCCGTGTCGAGGAGGCCGGTGTGCCGTTGGCTGCGCCGGGGTGGGAGGGCACCGTGGCCGGGATCGGGGATCTGGTCCAGGCCCGCCGCAACGCCTGGCACCTGGAGGGGTGGCGCGGCAACACCGAGGCGCCGATCAACCGCCAGACCTACCGCGTCACCGCCACCACTCCCGACGGCGGCATGACCGTCGCCCGCGTCACCGGCCGTGACCCTGACGGGGCCGAGCAGCTCGCCGGCCCACTTCAGCTCCCGGCGTCCTACGTCCACGAGCGCGTGACGCTCGCCTACGCCTCGACCGTGCACGCCGCGCACGGCCGCACCGTCGACCGCGGCTACGGGGTGCTCGCCACGGGCACCGATGCGGCGGCCGCGTACGTGCAGGCCACCCGCGGCCGCGACGGCAACACCCTGATCATGGTCACCCGACCCGTGGCGGACACCGCCGAGATCGGCGAAACCCGCGCCGTCGCCCGCCGCAGCGCCACCCAGGCCCTGGCTGAGGTGATCCGGCCACCCGAGCACGACCACAACCGGACCGCGCGCACCGAAGCCGAGACCGCCGCCGAACAGGCCCGGGCGACCGCGACCCACGCGGACCCGCTCGTGGAGGTCATCGCCGACTTGACCGCCGGGCGGACCGGACGCCTGCTCGACCAGCTCGCCGCCACCGGTGAACTACCCGAACACCATCGGCTCGCGTTCGCCGCCGACGAGGCCCGCACCTCGCTCGACCAGCTCCTGCGCTCCGCCGAGCTCGCCGGCCACGACCCCGCCCAGGTGCTCCGCGACGCCGTCACGGCGACGTCGCTGGACGGGTCGACGTCGGTGGCGCAGGTGCTGCACTTCCGCATCCGCACCACGCTGGACGGAAAGCTCGACCCGCAGGTGACCTGCTTCGCCGACCTGATCCCGCGCGACGTCGCCGAGCAGGACCGGCCTGGGCTCGAGGCGCTCGCCCACACCGCCGATGCGCGCCGCGTCGACCTCGGTACGCAGCTGGCGCAGGCCCCACCGCAGTGGGCACGTGAGGCGCTGGGCACCGTACCCGACATTGCCGAGGATCCGGCCGGCCGGGCGGCCTGGGAGCACAAGGCCGGATGGGCGGCGAGCTACCGCGAATGGGCCGACCACATCGACGAGCAGGACCCGCTCGGGGCTGCCCCACCCGCCGGCCTGGCCGAGAAATACGCCATCTTCCGCGCCGCTCACGGCGCGTTGGAGCTGTCCACCGCCGGCGCCGACGAGGAGGACATGTCGGAAGGACGCCTGCGCGCCCTTGTCACTGCATGGGAGCGGGAGAAGAACTTCGCACCCCGCTACGTCGCCGACGAACTCGAAGTCACCCACGACGCCCTGCGCCGTGCCCGCACCGACGCCACGATCTGGGCCGCCCGCGCCGACGCCGAACCAGATCCGATCGAGGCCGACCAGCTCCGGGCTGCCGCTGACGCTGCCGCACGCCGTGCTGCGGCGTTGGAGCCGATCGTCGCCGATCTGGAGTTCGCCGACGACGTCCGCACCGCGTGGCGCCTCGACACCGAGGTCACCCGTGACAAGGCCGAACGCGCACGGCACGCAGCCGGGCTCCGCGGCATCGACCTCGACGCCCCCGGTGAGCGGGTCACCGCACAGGAATGGCTCGATGCCCACCTCGCCGAGCAACTTGTCGCCGACGCCGAGCGCGCCATCACCGAGCACGACTTCGCCGACACAGACCCGGCCGTCGACGGTGCTGCCAATGACCATATCGACGATTCGACGGACGACCAGATCACCGAGCACCGCGCCGATCGCGATGCCCGCGCCGATGAATCCGAGGTGTGGCCCCAGGACCATCACGAGGCCACGCCTCGCGCCGGCGCCTCATACGTCGACGACGAGGTGGTGATCGAGCCCGCCCCGGCGGACATCCGGGAGATCTCGACCCCCGATCCCGGCGAGCGGGCCGACTCGCAGCGGCGCCGCGTCCCCGACGACACCGCCGCCACGGTGGAGCGTGCCCAGCTCGCGATGGCCGAGATCGACGCCCGCCGCGCAGCAGAGGCCGCGGAGCAGGCCCGCGTCACCGACAAACCGCTCGACCACGAGGACGACCGCCGCGAGGAGCTGATCAGCTGGTCCGACGACGACACGATTCACGATGCCGGGACGGGCCGGGACACCGACAACGACGAAGATGTGTTGAGCCGGTGAGTCGATGCCGAGGTCCGCGATGCGGCTCGACAGGTGGCTGTCACATCACAGGAGCCAGTAGCCGCATCCATCCGGGCTGCCGCGGCTCCCCGTCAGGCCGCGGTGCCCAGCGCACGTCGTAGCCGCTCTGCTGCCACCGCGCGTACACGGACAGGAACTCCGGCTCCGACCATGCGCGAGGCTCCCGCCACACCGCCAACAGCTGCGCCACCGCGACGGGCAGCTCTCCGCCGGGGTAGCGATCCGGCGGACCCCAACAGGCCTCCACCGCCGAAGCACCGGCCGCACCCGGTCCGACCTCCGAAGGGCTGACGGCCGTTGCCAGCGTCATCACCATCGGATGCCAACGAACGGTGTGCTCGTCGCGGCCGGCGTCGACGACGACGATCCCGGTCGGCGCCTCATCGGCGTCCGAGTCCTCCCAACCAAGCGCCATGTCGGCGTGCTCGTAGGTCACCACCACCCGTGACGCGCCCAGCTGGGAGGCGAACAGCCCCATAGTGGCCACTGCCGCGTGCGCATCACGGCCGCGGTAGAACGGCCGGCACCGCACGTAGCCGACATACGGCTGGTCGAGAGCGTCGACCAGCACGTGCACCGTCGGGGGCTGAACCCCTGCGCCCTCGCGCAGCAAGGCGTCGGTCACCCGCACCGCCATGTCGTCGAGCTGATCCACCCACCTGGACACGTTCGGTGTTGGCTCCATGCCGGGGAGTGTGAACCCGGGCACCGACAGTTTCGGCAGGTAGACGATCACTCGAGGGTGAGGGGCCGCCCCGAGGGGTCAGGGATTCGATCCAAGGTCATCGGGCGAGGGCTGCATGTCCTCCCGCAGCGCGTTCGCCAGTCCGCGCACCGCGTTGCGCAGGTGGATCGGCAGAGCACGGCCGTTGCTGAGCTCGTTCGCGGCGGTGTGCAACACCTGCCCGACCTTGCCCGCCACCGCGGTGTTGGTGATGCCGGGGTAGTCGTCGAGCAGGTGCGCGATTCGGTGCAGCGCGCGGGCTTCGGCGAGATGCTCCGGGCCGGGCTCGGGGCCGCGGTCGTCGTACCGGCTGGCTGCGTTCATGGTCTTCCCCTGGGACGTCGTGATTCATGGACGTGGCCGCGGGGGAAGCGCGCTCCAACATCTGAACGGTACCCCGGGCAGTGCCCGCCGGTCTCGCGTCGCGACGGCAGGTGCCCGGGCCGGCGGAATGCGGTGGGTCGAGTTCGCGCTCACGGCCGCGCGGCCGTGTGAACCGCTGATGGACCGCCTTTGGCGGGGCCTGACGGCCTTGGCTTAGACGGTATGTGGGGTTGTCCTTCCCTCGGGTGGCCGTGAGTGTGGCCGTCGCTCGTCGCTGGTCAAGGTCGTTCGTCCTCGCTTCGCTGCGGGCGCTCCACCTTGACCAGCTCC
>Ga0209933_1000691_pt1 | contig 51406 bp, 54 predicted proteins | sample ThiBiot_300_biof_FD_183944 | JGI IMG/M metagenome (GOLD analysis project Ga0209933, IMG submission 183944) | Wastewater bioreactor microbial communities from Cape Town, South Africa - Thiocy_cont_300_biof (SPAdes) | ecosystem: Engineered > Bioremediation > Thiocyanate > Unclassified | place...
GCCGCATCAAGCTCTGGACGCAGACCGACTACCAGTTCGTGAAGCGCCAGTCCGACACCGACAGCGGCCGCTGGGTGTCGATCGAGGACGACCGCGCCGTGATGGTCGGCTCGATCAAGCGCTGATCAGCCAAAGGCCTCGCCACACTCTCAGGCGAAGCCGCGCGCGAAGCGCTTCCAGTTGTCGACATAGCTCAACGCCGACTGGCGCAGCCGCCCGATCTGGTCCTCGGTGAGGGTGCGCACCACGCGGCCGGGCGTCCCGATGATCAGCGATCCGTCGGGATAGTGCTTCCCCTCCGGCACCAGAGCCCCTGCCCCCACCAGCGAATTGGCGCCGATCCGCGCGCCGTTGAGCACGATGGCGCCCATGCCGATCAGGCTGTTGTCGCCGACCGTGCAGCCATGCAGGATCGCGCGGTGGCCGATCGTGCAGCCGCGGCCGATCGTGAGCGGGAAGCCCATATCGGTGTGCAGGACCGAATGTTCCTGGATATTGGTCGCGGCGCCGACGGTGATCGGCTCGTTGTCGCCACGCAGCACGGCGTCGAACCAGATGCCGACATCCTCGCCGATCACGACATTGCCGATGACGCGGGCGTCGGGCGCGATCCAATAGTTGCCCTCGGCCGGAAGCGTCGGCGCGATGCCATCGAGCGTATGAACGGCCATGCCGCGGTCTCCTCTTCTACAGGCCCGCGCGCGCCGCCAGCACGAAATCGAGCAGCAGCAGCCCCGAGCAGGCGCTCCACATCCCGGCGATCGCGGCGCTGCCGGCGAGCCAGGCCAGCATGCCGCGCTCCTTCTGCGCCATCGCGATCGCGTTTCGCATGATGATGAACGGTCCGGAGACGGCGCAGAAGAGGAAAGTGAGGAAGACGGCGGGAACGGAGGGGCCGAGCAGGCGGAAGCGCGCCGGCTCGGAGGTCACCAGCTGGTAGAAGCTGCCGGCGAGCCCCGCGCTGACGAAGCCGGTGGCGATGCAGAAGCCGAGAAGGATGAACTGCACGGAAAGCGGCATCGGCACCCCTGCGAAGCCTGGTGGCGGTCGCCACATCAAGGCTCGCATGGCAAGCCGCGTGCCGGGGCTGCCATGGGCCAGGAAAGGCGGATATCCGCCATTCCCGCGCCACGCCGCGGCATCTGGCGCCGCGGCGTTATGGTTACTGTTCCGTTAAGGGACAGGGTTAACGAATTGTGACCGGTTTTGGGACGCCGCTCACGCCTCTTCGAGGTCGATGTCGAGGATCGCCATCGTGAAGTTGTAGGAGAGCTCGCCCTCCTCGTCGTCGCGGAACAGAACGCCCACGAACTCCTCGCCGAAATAGACCTCGGCGGAATCGTCCTTGCGCGGACGCTGGCGGACGGTGATGTCCTTCATGTTGAAACGGCGGCGGAAGAAGCTCTCGAGCTTCTGGATCTCCTTGCGATCCACAATGTTCTCCATGATCGGGGAAACGGAACGGCTGCGCCGCGCGCTAACGCGGCGTCGATCCGGTACGCCGCCCCGTGCGACGCCTCCGGCACCTGATGAAGGACTGCTTCTACTCGCCCTGACCGGACAGAAGTTGGTCCATGCTGCGCGACGGTTCGGCGCAGGGCGCGCGGCCCACCACCTTGGCCGGCACGCCGGCGACCGTCGTGTTGGGCGGGACGGCATGCAGGACGACCGATCCCGCGGCGACCCGCGAGCAATGGCCGATCTCGATATTGCCGAGCACCTTGGCGCCGGCGCCGATCAGGACGCCATGGCGGACCTTAGGATGGCGGTCGCCGATTTCCTTGCCGGTGCCGCCGAGCGTCACGCCCTGCAGGATCGAGACGTCGTCCTCGATCACCGCCGTCTCGCCGATGACGATATCGGTGGCGTGATCGAAGAAGATGCCCTTGCCCATCGGCACGGCCGGGTTGATGTCGACCTGGAACACGGCGGACGAGCGGCTCTGCAGGTAATAGGCGAAGTCACGCCGGCCGCGGCGCCACAGATAATGGGCAAGCCGATGCGTCTGGATGGCGTGGAAGCCCTTGAAATAGAGCACCGGCTCGATGGCGCGGTTGCAGGCGGGGTCGCGGTCGACGACCGCCTGGATGTCGACGCGGACGGCAGCGGGAAGCGCGACATCGCCGTCAAAGGCCTCCTCGAAGGCCTGCGCGATCAGGTCGGCGGAAAGATCGGGATGGTCGAGACGCCCGGCGATGCGATGCGCGACGGCCGATTCGAGCCGGTCATGCGACAGGATCGAACCATAGATGAAGGTCGACAGGGCCGGTTCGGCGCGCATGATCTCCTCCGCCTCGGCGCGCATGCGCGACCAGAGGGGATCGAAGCTCGCGAGGCCTTCGCTGCCGAGACGAGAAGTGACGAACGACATGGCGTCTCCCTGCCGGGCTCTTCGTCCCGGCTCTTTTCGCGCGGGACCTTATCATGAGGCTGCGATGCCACAAAATGGCTCGATGGGGGTAAATCCGTTCAGGCCGCCTCGGTTGCGAGGCCGCCCTCAGTCACGGCCGCGGTGGGCGAGAAAATCGAGCACGCCGGCCTTGTAGACCTTGTCGCCGACGGCCAGCATGTGGTCGCGCTTGGGGATATCGAGCACCTCGGCGCCGGGAATGAGATCGGCGAGCGCGGTGGCCGAGCCTGCGATGTCGTCCTTCTCGCCGACCGCGATGAGGAGCGGAACGCGCAGCGATGCGAGGTCGTCGGCCGGGATCGGCTGGCGGGTCGCGCGCATGCAGGCGGCGAGCGCCACGCGGTCGCTCTTGGTCTGGTCGGCGAATTTGCGGAACATGATGCCGACGGGATCAGTGAGCGCCTCGGGATGATCGGTCTCGAGCGCATCCACCACCGGCCCCCAGGGGCCGACGCCGGTGACGATACCGTAGCCGAGGCCGCCGAAGACGAGCGTGCGGATCATTTCGGGATGGGCGAGCGCGAGGAAGGCGGCGATGCGCGCGCCCATGGAATAGCCCATGACATCGGCGCGGGCGATGCCGAGATGCGCGAGGAGATTGCGGGCGTCGTCGGCCATGACGGCCGGGCGATAGGCGTCGACGCTGTGCGGCTTGTCGCTGGCGCCATGGCCGCGATTGTCGAGCGCGATCACCCGCCGGCCGGCCTTGACCAGCGTGTCGACCCAGCCCGGATTGACCCAGTTGGTGCGCGCATTCGAGGCGAAGCCGTGGATGAGCAGGATCGGCTTGCCCTCGCCCTCGTCGAGAAAGGCGATGGTCTGGCCGTTGGACGTGAAGGAGAGCATGGGTGGAACCGGCGGCAGCGGAAAGGTGCGCCCTTATGGCGGAAGCGGACCGCCGCGCCAAGGTGTCGCCGCCCCTCGCGGCATCACGGTCTGTTCATCGGCGGCGCGAGGCTCTAGTGTCGCGGCAACTGTCGTCGAACGAGCGGAATCCGCCATGGCCGAGCACGTCATCCCGCATTTTCACAACGATTCCGGCGTCGCGCTGATCGAGATCGGCGTGAAGGAATTCATGTGCGTCGGCGCCAAGCCGCCCTTCGACCACCCGCATATCTATATCGATCTCGGCGCAGGCGACGAGCGCGTCTGCCCCTATTGCTCGACGCTCTACCGTTTCAATCCGAGCCTGCACGGCACCGATACGCTGCCGCCCGGCCATCTCTTCGTCGAGCCTATGGCGGCCTGACGGATCGCTGTGACGTCCGACATCGCGATCGCGGGAGGCGGCATCGCCGGGCTGACGGCGGCGCTGCTGCTCTCGCGCGCGGGCTTCAAGGTCACCGTCTTCGAGCGCAGCGGCTCCTTCTCGGAAGTCGGCGCCGGGCTGCAGATCTCGCCGAATGCCGGCCGCATCCTCGACAATCTCGGGCTCGGCGCGGCGCTGGATGCCGTCGCGACGCGGCCGACCGCCATCGAGATGCGCGGCGTGCAGAGCGGGCGGACCATCGTCGCGCTGCCGCTGGCATTGGCGGCGCAGCGTCATGGCGCGCCCTACCGTCTGCTGCACAGGGCCGACCTGCAGGCGATCCTCGTCGAGGCGGCCGAGGCCGATCCGGCCATCACCATCGAGGCCGGAGCGGACGTAGCGCTGATCGGCGAGGATGCCGACGGTGTCCGCATCACGGCCGGCGGCACGGAGCGCCGGTTTGACGTCCTGATCGGCGCCGACGGCGTCCGCTCGCGCATCCGCGCCCTTGTCGGCGGCGGCCCGGCCGAGCCGACGGGGCGAACCGCCTGGCGCATCACGATTCCCGCCGGCGAGGCGCCAGCTACAATCGCGCGCGACCGCGTCACCGTCTTTCTCGGCGACCGCCAGCATGTCGTGATCTATCCGGTGCGCGCGGGCAAGGAGATCAATGTCGTCGCGATCATCGAGGAAGGCTGGCGCGGCGAAGGCTGGAGCGAACCGGGCGACGCCCGCCATCTCGCGCAGCATTTCCGCGGCGCCGCCGACGATCTCGCGGCGCTGATCGCGAGGGGACAGAACTGGACGCGCTGGTGCCTCTCAGGCGTCGACGCCCGCGGCCCCTGGCAGCGCGGTCGGGTGGCTCTGATCGGCGATGCCGCCCATGCCATGCTGCCCTTCCTCGCCCAGGGCGCGGCCATGGCGATCGAGGATGCCGCGGTGCTGACCCGACAGTTGTTGCGGCCCGACCTGCCGGCCGAAATTGCGCTCGAGCGCTATGTCGACGAGCGGAGGCCGCGCGCCGCGCGCGTCTCGGACGCGGCCCGGCAGAGCGGCGCGATCTACCATATGAGCCCCCTCGCCGCCCCGTTCCGCGACGCGACGATGAAGGCTCTCGGCGGCGAAAGGCTGCTCGCCCGCTATGACTGGCTCTATGGCTGGCGCCAGAACGGCTGAGACGGCGTCGCTCGCGATCAAAAAACAGTTCTCTGAAGCGCAGGCGTAGCCGCCGGCGGCCCTTCGCCCTATATTGTGTGTGTCCACCAGTGGACATTTCAAGACCTGCTCGCCGATGACCGGCGCGCAAACATCGGGCGGGGGGCGAAAGAAAGCATGTCGGGGCAATCGTCCGAAGTCATGATCGATCGCGCCCTATCGGCCGTACGCCAGCATCTTGGGATGGATGTCGCCTATATCTCGCAAATACATGGCGACCTTACGATTTTCAAGAAGGTCGACGCGCCTGGCCTTGAGCATCTGGTGAAGCCCGGCGACATTCGCTCACTCGATGATGTCTATTGCCGGCATATCCTCGAAGGCCGCCTGCCCGAGCTCATTCCCGACACGAGCCTCATTCCGCTGGCCCTTGAAATGCCCATTACCGCGGCGGTTCCAATCGGTTCCCATATCAGCGTGCCGGTCCGCGACGACGACGGAATGGCGGTCGGCATGTTCTGCTGCCTGAGCGCGAGGCCGCGCGCCGATCTCTCGGATCGCGACCTCGGCTTCATCCGCATCCTCGCGGACATGATCGGCCGCCAGGTTTCCGAGCAGTACCGTGACGAACGCGAGCTCGGCGATCGGTCCCTTCTCGTGAGACAGGCGTTGGAGGAGCGCGCGTTCTCCTGCGTCTACCAGCCGATCTGGGATCTGAAGACCGCGAGACCGGTCGGGCTCGAGGCGCTTGTCCGCTTTCTCCCGAAGCCCTACCGGCCTCCCAACGAGTGGTTCGCCGATGCGGAAGCCACCGGCATCGCGGTCGATCTCGAGGTCGAGGTGATGCGGCGCGCGATGAATGCACTCGAGGTCATGCCGCCCGACCTCTATCTCTCGCTGAACGCCTCGCCGGCGCTCGTCCTCAGCGGCCGGCTCGCCGAACTGCTGGCTTCAGCGCAGCCCGAACGCATCATTCTCGAGATCACCGAGCACGCGATCGTCGACAGTTACGACGATCTCACCGAAGCGCTCGCGCCGCTGCGCCGGTCCGGCATCCGCGTCGCCATAGACGATGCCGGCGCCGGCTATTCGACGCTCCAGCACATCCTGCAGCTCGCTCCCGACCGCATCAAGCTCGACATGAGCCTGACACGGTCGGTCGATACCAATCCTGCGCGCCGCGCCCTTGTCTTGGCGATGGTGCTGTTCGCGCGCGAAACCGGGGCGGTTCTCATCGCCGAGGGCATCGAAACGCGTGGCGAATTCGAGACGCTGGTCGAACTCGGAGTCGCCAAAGGCCAGGGCTATTTCCTCGGTCGACCCGACCGGCTCGCCCAGACGCTGCAGGCCATCAAGTCACCGCCTGGCGATCTGGCCTGACGGGGAGAGGCCTTCAGCGCGCGCCGAAACCGCCATCGGCGTCAAGGACGGCGCCGGTGACATAGGACGACTTCTCCGAGCCGAGGAAGACGATGGCCTGGGCGATTTCTTCCGGCGCGCCGAAGCGCTTCAGCGGCACGCTGGCGGCGAAGGCGGTCCTCGCGTCGTCATTGCCACCGACGACCCGGTTCATCATGTCGGTCTCCACCGGACCCGGCGCCACCGCGTTGACGCGCACACCCGAGCCCGCCGCCTCCAGCGCCCCGGCCTTGGTGAGGCCTTCGACAGCGTGCTTGCTCGCCGTGTAGATCGAGACCCCGGCCATGCCGCGATGGCCGAGCAGAGACGAGACATTGACGATGCTGCCCTTGCCGCGCGGCAGCATCACGCGCAGCGCATGCTTCATGCCGAACACGGTGCCGAGCACATTGGCATCGAACACCTCGGCGACGCTCTCGTCGGTCTGCTCGGTCAGCGGTCCCTGCTGGCCTTCCGTGCCGGCATTGTTGACCACGACATCGACATGGCCGAAGCGCTGTACGGCGACATCGATGAGATTGCGCATCTCCTCGTCGCGGCGGACATCGGCGCGGACGAACTCCGCCTCGGCGCCGCGGCTGCGCAGTTCTTCGGCGAGCGCGGTGCCCGCCTCCTCGCGGCGTCCCGAAACGACGACCTGCGCGCCTTCATCCGCGAAGGCGAGCGCCGTGGCGCGGCCGATGCCGGCGAGCGCGCCCGTGATGACGACGACCTGTTGGCTCATGATGAACTCCTGCGATCTCTCCGGCGGAGCGCCGGGTCGCCCTTGAATATGGACGGTCATATTGGATCGCAAGCCTCAATATGGACGTACGTACATTTTTCTTGTGCGGTGCGAAAAGGCGCTTGACGACGCACTATGGACGCCCATATTGCGCACATGGCGAGACCATCGAACCGAGAGAAGATCCTGGCGAGCGGCCTCGAGGTCGTGCATGCGCACGGCTTCGCGGGAGCGAGCGTGCGCGACATCGTGCAGGCGGCCGGCGTGCCGCAAGGCTCCTTCACCAATCATTTCGGCTCGAAGGAAGCCTTCGGGCTCGAGATCATCGACCGCTATTGCGACGGCAGCCGCGATATCGTCGCCGAGACGCTGCTCGACGACACGCGCTCGCCGCTCATTCGGCTGGCGGAATTCCTCGATCGCGGCAAGGAGAAGCTCGCCTGCAACGGCATGCGCGACGGCTGCCTGCTCGGCAATCTCGCCGCGGAGGCGAGCCAGGACAGCGAGCCGATGCGCCAGAAGCTGGACGCCGCCTTCGCCGATATCACCGGCTCGATCGCTTATTGCCTGAGGGCGGCCGTCGAGGCGGACGAGGTGCCGCGCGATCTCGATGTCGAGGGGACCGCCGCCTATATCGTCGCCTCGGTGCAGGGCGCCAATCTGCTCGCCAAGATCAGCCGCGACACGGCGCCGATCGAGCGCTTCAAGGCGATCCTCTTCGACAAGGTCCTGCGCTGACCAGCGCCTCGGCCGTCACCGGCCCTTGGCGATTTCCGCGATGGCCGGGTAGTCGGTCTTGCCGGTGCCGAGCATCGGCAGCGCCTCGACATGCACGATGCGGCGCGGCAGCATGATCTCGGCGACGCCATGCAGGCGCGCCGCCTCGACCAGCGCATCGCGGCTCGCCCCTGCCCGCTCCGTGACGAGCACGAGCTGCTCGCCCTTCTTCTCGTCCGGGACCGCGACCATGGCATGGGCCTCGTCCGGCCAGACCTGCGCGACATAAGCCTCGGCCGCGGCGAGCGAGATCATCTCGCCGCCGATCTTGGCGAAGCGCTTGGCGCGGCCGCGGATGGTGATGTAGCCCTCGGCGTCGACCTCGACGATGTCGCCGGTATCGTGCCAGCCATCGGCCGTCGCTTCGAGCACGCCCGGCTTTTCGACGCGGATATAGCCCATCATCACATTCGGCCCGGTGATCCAGAGCCGGCCGCCCTCGTCGAGCCCGGGCACCGGCTCCAGCCGGTAGGACATGCCCGGCAAGAGCCGCCCGACGGTCCCGTCACGATGATAGAGCGGCGTGTTGGCGGCGATGACCGGCGCCGCTTCCGTGGCGCCATAGCCCTCGAACAATTCGATGCCGAAGCGGTCGCGCCAGAGCGTGCGGGTGGCCGGCTTGATGCGCTCGGCGCCGAGCACGACGAGGCGGAGGCTCGCGAAATGATCGTCGTCCGCCTGCCGTCCCCAGCCGGCGGCGAAGGTGTCGGTGCCGATCAGGATCGTCGATTGCGAATCCTTGATGAGCGCCGGGATCTGCTTGTAGTGCAGCGGCGTCGGATAGAAGAAGACGCGCATGCCGATCGAGAACGGGGCCACCAGGCCGACGGTCATGCCATAGGAATGGAAGACCGGCAGCGGGTTGAATAGCGAATCCTCCGGCGACAACGCCAGCGTGCGCAGGAACTGCTCGACATTGCAGAGGATGTTCTCGTGGCTGAGCGCGACGCCCTTCGGCACGCCCTCCGAGCCCGAGGTGAAGAGCAGGACGCCGACATCCTCAGGTTTCGCCCCCGTCCGCGCATGGATTGCACGGGCGAACCAGGCCGAGACGACGCCGGCGAGCTTGTCGAAGCGCGAGAGGCGCTTTCCGACATCCTCCAGCCACACGATCGTGACCGTCTTTTCCAGCGCCGCGATCAGATCCTCGAGCTTGCCCTCGCTGATGAAGCGGCGCGAGGTGACGACGACGCGGATCTCGCCCGTGACGCAGGCCGAGGCGATGTTCTTCGGCCCGGCCGTGAAATTCAGCATCGCCGGCACGCGGCCGAAGGCGGAAAGGCCGAAGAAGACCGGCGCCACCGTCGCGACATTGGGGAGCAGGATGCCGACCCGCTCGCGCGGCTTCGTCAGCTTCGCGAAGGCGCGGCCGAGCACCATCGCGCCGAGCACGACGCGGTCATAAGTGAGGGGCTTGCGCGTCGTATCCTCGATCACCGGCCGGCTGCCGCCGAAGCGGGCGCGCGAATCGAGCAGCATGGAGAAGAGCGTCTTCTTCCATCGCCGCGGATCGAGCGGGATGGCGGCCGTCGCGGGGCTGGGCGTGGCGGTCGGCATGTCCATGAAGCGGCCTCGAGCGGGATCGGGTGAGCCGGCCGCGACCTCCCCATCGCAACCGGCGGCGGGATCATCGCCACCGAACACCACTCTACTATGACGGCGGTCACAGACGCGACCCTCGGATGCCAAGCGCGATAGCTCGTAAGATATATCTTGACAGCGGCGCCGTCCGATCGTACGTAAGATATATCGCAATGAGGAACACACCCATGAGACACTGTCATCACGATCATCATTCCCGCCATCACGGCGGTGGCCATCACGGCTTCGGCCGTCACGGTGGCGGCTTCCGCGGAAGCGAGCACGGCCCCGAGGGCTTCGCCGGCTTCCTCGCCTTCATGTCGCGGCGCGGCGGGCCGTTCGGCGGCGGCCCCTTCGGCGGCAAGGGCCCGATGGGCGGCCGCGGCGGCGACGGCTTCCGCATGGGCCGCATGGTCGCCGACGGCGATCTGCGCCTCATCGTGCTGTCGCTGCTCGAGAAGCAGCCGCGGCACGGCTATGACGTCATCAAGGCGATCGAGGAACTGACCAGCGGCAGCTACAGCCCGAGCCCCGGCGTCATCTACCCGACCCTCACCTTCCTCGAGGAAGGCGGCCACGTCGCCTCGGCCAGCGAGGGCAACAAGAAGGTCTATTCGATCACCGAGGCCGGCAAGGCGCATCTCGAGGCCAACCGCGCCGGCGTCGACGCGGTGATGGAGCATCTGGAGCGCATCGGCCGCCGCATGGCCGAGGCCCGCGCCTGGCTCGGCCGCGAGGACGGCGACCGCCGCGGCCCCGACCGCGACCTCGAAGGCGCGGTGCCGGAGCTGAACGAGGCGCGCCGCGCCCTGAAGCACGCCATCAAGTCCGCCCTCCACGCCGGCGAGGACGAACAGCGCCGCATCGCCTCCATCCTCCTCGAAGCCGCGAAAAGCGTCACCTCGAAGGGCGAGGATCCGGTGGATCTCTGAGGGGAGTAGGCTCCCGGCTCAGGCTGCGCGAGCGGCCTGGGCTGGGGAACGCAAAGGCAACGCGACTAGAGATGCGCTTGCCAGTGCTCTTCTGAGACAATGCTGATCGGGATTCCGGCTGCGCGCCACTCAGCTGCCTGGACGATTTTGTTGCCCAATTATGCATCTGCTCGTGAAGGAACGTGCGATTTACTTCCCGGCCGATGATGGCGGTTGCGACACGCTCTGCAGCTGAATAGCTTTTTGGGCGGCTGCGTTGGCGATGTCTGATGCCCCTATCCCCAGTCCGAACAACTGATCGCCAAATGCCAAAACCGCGATCACGACACCCACAGCCGCGATACCAGTCCCTACGATAATCGCCTTCAGCCCGCTGGTGCTGCGCTCAACATGCTCGACGCGCGCGGTTAACACGCCGAACTGTCCAGTTATGTCAGCGCGCATAGCTTTTATCTCGCCTAGAAGCTCCGCAAATTTCGTGTCGCCTCTGGCCTCGCTGACCGCAATCTTGGCATCGATCTCTTCTCGGGAAATGTCCGCCATTTTCGTCTGTTCCCGCTGCGCAGAACGTGACCGTACATTCTCTGCGCGTAAAACCGAAATGGGGGTTGATAGCCCCTTCTGCCATTCACGGGCTGTAGCTTGCTCCCCTTTGGGAAAGACGCGCCCGCTCAAGCCAACTTCACGAGGCCTGCCCACCTCGTTAGCCCACTCCAGAATGTCCGATGCGGGATCTGTGTACTGCGCGAACAATTCGGCGCTACGGAATTGCGGGCTCATTTGCCCCACTTTTCTTTATCTCGCTGTTTGATTGCCAGAGCTTAAATGCGTCTTCTGTCAAGTCGCCATTCTCGTAAGTAAGCCGGACTATTCTGTTGAGAAGGGACGATACGCCCAGCAAGACCGTCGGTTCCATTTCAACGTTGAAAGTGAACGTTCGAGTGGATTCAAGCCAGGTCCCCGTCGAATCGAACAGTTGATCGTCCCTAAAAGCCGAAAACCGGTACAGGCTCCTATTTTGATAGGTAATGAACAGGCCATCGATCAAGTAGCTAGGGGTATCCTGTAAGTGCACTGCACGAGGATTGGAATCGGTGGGGAGTCCTGTATCTGACGGTTCTGGCATTATGCTTTCCCGAAATCAAAACGCAGATTGGCTAAAGGCGAATGCCTACACTGCCTCGCAACCATGCCAGGCGCAAGCTACTTCCGTCGCCTTCGCTTTAGCGCATTCTCCCAACACCCCTCCGCCGCCCCCAGCCGACAGCGCCGTCGACTTTGCGGACGTAGTAGATCGCAGAAATCGCATTCGCCGATGCTGATCGGATCTGATCTAATAACTACTTACTTCGCGACTCTAATCCTGCGGTCAATAGCCTCGATAGCGGCTTTTCGGCTCGGGTAGGTAACATCTTTTTCCCAAACGACGCTTTGAGCATCTTCCGGGAAGTAGCCGATCTCAAAGAAGAACTCGTCTTGGTGTGGTGGCGGTAGATTGCGCTTCTGAAGCGCAAAGTCCCCGTGTCGTTCCATCATCGGTCCTCCTGCTACAACAGGACTCTCCCGCGGCGCGGGCTGATGCCCACCATAGCCAAATGTCTGCAAGCCGCACGCCTACTCTGCCGCGGCTTTCAGGAAATATCTAGGCGATGCTCCCTTTGGTTGCCCCATCCTATTCCGTCTCGACCTCGCGTTGTTGCGGTTCGCGCGGCGGCTCTACCGCAGCACACTAGCCCGCGTGGAACGGCGCTTCGGCGTCGAGTGATCGTCTCGCCAAGTTGGCGACACAGGCCGCGCGGGACATCTCGCGCGGCCTTCGCATGTCTAGGGATACCCTCACGGCTACCCTGACGCTTTTGCGGGCTCGCAGGCGCAGCCTGGCAAAACGCAATTTGCGCATTGATTTCAATCTGGTGCGGGCGGCGGGGATCGAACCCGCATGGCCGAGGCCGAGGGATTTTAAGTCCCTTGCGTCTACCAGTTTCGCCACGCCCGCGACGGCGGCTTTCTGCCATTTTCCGGACGGGTGCGATAGGGCGGAAGCCTGCGGTTGTGACGTAACCACGACATTTCCGCTCCCGCCTCTGTTCGCCCCCCCGCGCGACGATCGCGCCCAGCCGAAGAGACGGCAGACCGAAACGCCACGGGCGCGGCTGACGCTCGCCCCCCACTGCGATCGCGCGCCGACGGATGAGAGACGCCTTTCCTCGCGGCGGCAAAGGCTGCTAGACGGGGCGCGAGTGAATCGTGGCACCACGGCGGCTTGCTCATCGATCCGTCCCGGATGGGGCGTCTCGCGCAGCGTCTGCGCGCGGAGCGATTGCCGCTTCGCCCGGATCGGCGCCCGAGCCGCCCGCGATCCGCCTTGTGGAGCCAGCCATGACCAGCCCTGACACGACGCCCGCCTCCCGCCGCTTCGCCCTGCCGCTCGACCCGCGCGGCATCCTTCTGCGCGCCGCCCGCATGGGCCGCGTTCTCGTCGGCGTGCGCGCGCCCGGCGCGCTCTTGGAGCGGATCGGGCCGTTCGATCCGGTCGTGGAGCGGGGCGATGGCTGGCTGGTCTCGGAAAATGCCAGCGGCCGCACGGCCATCGATCCGGCCGCCGTCGCATCCATCGTCACCGATGTCAGCGAGACGCCGCATGACACGCTGCTGACCTATGTCGATTTCCTCGATGCGGACGGGGCCTCGATCGTGAAGGTGACGGCGCTGGACGGTCCGGAACTGCTCGAAGCGGCGTTGGACGGCCTGCCGCGGGACCCGCTCCCCTATGTGCCGCCGCTGCCGCGCACGACCATTCCCGTCGACCAGAACGATCCGGGCGCCCTGCCCTTCCGAGCCGCGGTGGCGAGCGGCGAGACGGTGACGCTCGTCGCCGTTCGGCCCGGCGCCGAGCAGAGCCATACCGGCACCGTCGAGGCCGTCCGGCTCGGCCACTCCTATGTGAACCTCATCCAGAGCGACATGCACCTGCATCTCTCCGCCGGCGCGGTCGGCGCGTGGCGGCGGAACACCGAGGGAGCGCGCGTGACGCTCGCGGCGGAGGATGCCGAGGGCCGGCCGATCGGCCTCACAGTGTCGGGCCCGGCATCGGCCTTCGCGGAAGCCGGCGTCCCCGCCTGAGGCCGAAACGAAAACGGCGCCGGCTGTGACGCCGGCGCCGCTTGATGGCTGCCCTGCTCGCGCGCGGCGATCAGTTCTCTTCTTCGCGCGCCTGCTTGATGTCGGCGATGAATTCCTCGGCACCCTGCTTCACCTCGCGCACATGGTCGCCCGCGTCCTTGAGGAAGCGATCGAGCTCGAGCTTGAGGCCGGTGGCGGAGGGCTTCTCGGTGCCGTCGGCATAGGAAATCATGCGCGCGGTCACGGCGAGGTCGAGCAGCAGCGCGACCAGGAGGCCGTCGTCCAGCTCCTGCTCGTCCGCATAGTCCGAGACGATCTCGAACAGCGCGCTGCGATGCTCCTCATATTCCTCGGCGAAGGCCTCGAATTCGGCATCCTCGGTCGGCTGGTTGGGGTCGCTCATGCTGTTCTCCTCAGCCGACGATCGGCGGTTGAAACGTCAATCCCATGTCCCACGGGAAATAGATCCACGTATCCTGCGACACTTCCGTGATGAATGTGTCGACCACGGGGCGGCCGAGCGGCTTGGCATAGAGCGTCGCATAATGCGCCTTCGGCAGCATGTCGCGCACCAGCCGCGCCGTCTTGCCGGTATCGACGAGGTCGTCGATCACCAGGATGCCGTTGCCCTCGCCGCCGGCGAGATCGATCACCGCCTGGCTGACACCTTTCAGGACCTTGAGCGAGCCCTGCTCCTGATAGTCGTGATAGGAGGCGACGCAGACTGTCTCGACGACGCGGATGCCGAGCTCGCGGGCGACCACCGCCGCCGGCACGAGGCCGCCGCGCGTCACGCAGACGATCGCTTCCCACTTCTTGTCGCCGGAAAGGCGCCAGGTCAGCGCGCGCGCGTCGCGGTGGAACTGGTCCCAGGAAACCGGAAACGCCTTGTCGCTGCGCGCATCTGCCATAGCCCGTCTCCCCGCATGACCTGATCGACGAGCCATGAAGCGAGCCGCCGCCACGCGCAATCTGCCAGAGGTCGCGCTCCACAGGAAAGTGGGGCGCGGCGTCTTTTGCGGGCGAAGGGCCCTCTCCGCAGGCGGAGCGATCGTTAGCGCGGACCAGTCAACAGCGAGGCGATCAGCTGCTCGACCGCGCGGACGGCCTCGGCGAGGCGGACTTCGTCGCGCGAGCGCAGCACGATGTCGGTCGCGAAGCCGCCGTCGAGCATCTTGGGGTAGCTGCCGATCGAGACGTCCGGAAAGTCCTTCTGGATCGCGCCGAGCCCGGCGGCGATGCGGCCCTCGCCCATCGAGGCGGGAACGGTCGCCGAGAGCATCTTGGCGCCGGTCGGGATCGTCGCCGTCACCGCGTCGAGCATCGCCTGCATGATGACCGGGACGCCGGCCATGACATGCACATTGCGGATGGTGAAGCCCGGCGCCCTGGAGACGGGATTGTCGATGAGCGCGGCGCCGGCCGGGATGCGCGCCATGCGCAGCCGCGCCTCGTTGAGGTTCGCCTCGCCGTAATGCTCGGTCAGGATCGCGACGGCGCGCGGGTCGTGGTCGATGGTGACGCCGAACGCCTTGGCCATGGCATCAGCGGTGATGTCGTCATGGGTCGGGCCGATGCCGCCGGTGGAGAAGACGTGCTCGTAGCGCGCCGAGAGAGCGCGGACGGCGGCGACGATCTCTTCTTCGATATCCGGCACGATGCGGACTTCGCGGATATCGATGCCGATCGCCGTGCAGTATTCGGCGATGTAGCCGATATTCTTGTCCTTGGTCCGGCCGGACAGGATCTCGTCGCCGATCACCAGGATGGCAGCGGTGACGATCCGGTGGGTTGCAGCGCCGCTCGCGGTCATTCGTTCACTCCGTCGCGCCCTCGCTCGGGCCGAGGACGGATTTAGAGCCTTTCCCGGCCGGCTGGAAGGCCTGCACCGTCATTGGCGAGCCCGTTCAAGGACATGTGGCGCCAGAAGAGCCTTGCAACGCCCCGCCCGATACGCCAAATCGGGGTTAACAATCCCGACGACCCTTGCTTGTGCCGCCGGCCGGACGCTCTCCGGCTCGCCGCAGCCGGAGCCACCCATGGTCAGCTATGTCGATGCCGATGCCGCGCCCTTGAAGAATACGGGCCAGATCCGCCTCTACGGGCCGGACGCCTTCGCGGCGATGCACCGCGCCGGCCGCCTCGCCGCCGAATGCCTCGACGGCCTCGCAGATATCGTGAAGCCGGGCGTGCCGACCGATGTCATCGATCGCTATGTCTACGAGTTCGGCGCCGATCACGGCGCGCTGCCGGCGACGCTCGGCTATCGCGGCTATACGCGCTCGACCTGCACCTCGATCAACCATGTCGTCTGCCACGGCATTCCGAACGAGAAGCCGCTGCGCGACGGCGACATCGTCAATGTCGACGTGACCTTCATCCTCGACGGCTGGTATGGCGACTCGAGCCGCATGTACAATGTCGGCGAGGTGAAGCGCGCGGCCGAGCGGCTGGTCGAGGTCACCTACGAGTCGCTGATGCGCGGCATCGCGGCGGTGAAGTCGGGCGCCACGACCGGCGATATCGGCCATGCCATCCAGTCCTTCGCGGAAGGCGAGCGCTGCAGCGTCGTGCGCGATTTCTGCGGCCACGGCGTCGGGCGCCTGTTCCACGACACGCCCAACATCCTGCATTACGGCAATCCCGGCGAGGGCATCGAGCTGCGGCCCGGCATGATCTTCACCATCGAGCCGATGATCAATCTCGGCCGTCCGCATGTGAAGGTGCTTTCCGACGGCTGGACGGCGGTGACGCGCGACCGCTCGCTCTCGGCGCAGTTCGAGCACACGGTCGGCGTGACGGAAACGGGCTGCGAGATCTTCACGCTCTCGCCGCGCGGCCATACCTGTCCGCCCTATCCGATTGCGGCATGAGCGACGGCTTCGGGGACGGACCCGACGTTCCGCACTTCGTCGGCCATCGCGAGCGCCTGAAGGCGCGCTTTCGCGAGCACGGCGGCGATGGGCTGGCCGACTATGAGCTGCTCGAACTGATCCTCTTCGCCGCCGTGCCGCGGCGCGACACCAAGCCGATCGCCAAGGCCCTGATCGCCCGTTTCGGCACCTTCACCGAGGTTCTCGCGGCGCCGGAAGCGCGCCTCATGGAGGTGCCGGGCGTCGGCGCCTCGGTGGCGCTGCATCTGAAGATCGTGCATGCGGCGGCGAAGCGGCAGGCGCGCGGCGCCGCCCGCGAGCGGCCGCTGCTCGGCTCCTGGAGCGCGGTGATCGATTATTGCCGCGTCGCCATGGCCTATGAGGAAAAGGAGCAGTTCCGCATCCTCTTCCTCGACAAGAAGAACGCCCTCATCGCCGACGAGGTGCAGCAGACCGGCACCGTCGACCACACGCCCGTCTATCCGCGCGAGGTCGTGAAGCGCGCGCTCGAGCTTTCGGCGACGGCGATCGTGCTCGTGCACAATCACCCCACTTGCTCATTTTGATCACGCCGAATCACGCTCAATACCGCTGAAACACTGGGAATATCGTGCATTTTTAACATTGCGTAGTGGGGGCGGTTTTGGCAAACTGGGGGCGGTAAGAGGGGTAGTAAACGGCCTTCCGCTCCCAACTAGCGATCCCTGTTTCTCCCCGACCGATCCCTGCTCCGGAAAGGAAGAAACGCCGTGCCCGCTCTAACCGACACCTCGATCCGACATGCGCTGAAGCGCGTTGAGTTGAGCCAGAAGCAAGAAAATCTTGCTGATGGCGAAGGACGCGGCACGGGCCGTCTCGTCCTCGTTCTCAAGCCCATGCCGAAGCGTGTCACTGCCGATTGGATGGCGCAGCAATGGCGTGACGGCAAGCGCACAAAGAAGAAGATCGGCGCCTATCCCTCAATGACGCTCGCCCAAGCTCGCGGGATCTACAAGCGCGACTTTGCCGACGTTATTCAGAAAGGCAGAAGCATCAAGGTCGCCACCGACACCCGCCCGGGCACTGTCGCCGATTTGTTCGAGGGCTATGTCGCCGCCCTCAAGGACGCGGGCAAACCCTCCTGGAAGGAGACCGAAAAGGGTCTGAACAAGATCGCCGATACGCTCGGACGCAATCGCCTAGCCCGCGAGATCGAGGCCGAGGAAATCATCGAACTGATCCGCCCGATCTACGAGCGCGGCGCGAAGTCGATGGCAGACCATGTGCGGTCCTATCTCCATGCCGCTTTTAGCTGGGGCATGAAGTCCGACAATGACTATCGGCAGCAATCCTCTCGTCGCTTCCGCCTCCCCTTCAATCCAGCGACCGGAATTCCGACCGAGCCCAAGGTTCAGGGCACGCGCTGGCTCGACGAGGATGAATTCGTCCAGCTCTATCGTTGGCTCGAATGCCCTGACACGCCAGTCCATCCTTCCTATCCGCGCGCCGTGCAGATCATCATGCTGACCGGCCAGCGCGTCGAGGAGATCGCGCGCCTCCATGTCGATCAGTGGGACGCCAAGGAGCGGATCATCGACTGGTCGAAGACCAAGAACGACCAACCTCACGCCGTTCCAGTGCCCCTACTCGCCGCCGAATTGATCGAGTCGATTACACCGAACGAATGGGGCTGGTACTTCCCATCGGCCAAAGACCCGAAGAAGCCCGTCAGCCACGGAACGCTCTATAGCTTCGTCTGGCGTCAGCGGGATCGCGGCGTGATCCCCTACGCGACGAACCGCGACCTGCGCCGAACCTTCAAGACCCTCGCCGGCAAGGCGGGCTTATCGAAGGAAATCCGCGACCGCCTCCAGAACCACGCTCTGCAGGATGTCAGCTCCAAGCATTACGACCGCTGGCACTACATGGTCGAGAAGCGCGCGGGAATGGCGAAATGGGACAAGTTCGTCCGCGCCATGCTAGCGAAGAAGCGCCTGAAGGCCGCCGCATGACTCTCGCCCTAGCCCGTTCGATTTGTCACATCCGGGCTGCTCGGCCGTTGCGAGTAATATCGACCAACCATGGCAGGCAGCGTCTTCAAACTGCGCCCGCCATCATCGGCAGGACATGCGCTGGCATATAGTAGTCAGTCCGAAAAGCGCCCACCAAGCCTTTGATAGATCATGACAGCGCCGCTCACACTGAGAACTGCGCAAACCCGTTGTCCAGCATGGACTGACCAATGCCAACCGTTTGCGCTTCAATCTCACGCAAAATCGCCATATGGGAAATCGCCTTCATAAGCTCCGTGGCGTCCCAAAGCCTCGCGCCCTCAAGAATCTGCGAGGTCTTGTCCGTCCGATGTGCGTAGAAGTTCCGCGTGGCAGCCAGTTGCGAAATAGCCGCTTTCTGTTTCAGGTCAGGGCGAAGTACCTTGATCTCTGCCGCGAATAGCTCCCAGTAGTATTTTAGCCGCTGGCGAAGCCCCGGCTCGTGCGCATGAGCCAATACGCCGCCAACCCGATCAACGACATCGTCGGAAATGCCCGCTGTCCGGAGAGTATCCAAGATAGGTTCTGCGATAATTGGGCTTGCTGACAGAGGTGCCGTCCGACGATGAGCTGCCTCGATCGCCTGAACAAAAAGCTGGAATCGTAGTGCCGGTTCCAGATCTCGTTGCTCTAAACCCTGGAAGTGCAGACTGACTGCATCTGCCAGTCCATCTGCCCGAACCAGCCAACGGTCGAGAAGCGCCGCCAGCTCAACAGGATCGTCAAAGCTCACGATCCTGTTGGCCGGCTTATCAGAAAGCTGCGTCGCTCGGAGACCGTGGATACCGACGTCATGGGGGCGATCATCTTCGGTTAGCCGAAGGTAGGCCTCGTTGATACCTAAAATCCGCCCCATGAGCAGCGAGAAAAACTGCCTCACCCGGTTCATCTTTTCCAGCGCAGTGTCCAAATCGACAGGCGCCTCAAAGCGTAATTTGACAGGATACCTAAAGGCAAGCGATGGACCTCCAACGAGGTCGCCGTTGGTCTTCATGTCTTGGCCAAGCTCTACTTTGAGCTTCGCTTCAGAACAGTCGAGTTCGATCGGCTTGGCTGGATTGAAAGTCCAATTCAATGCAACCCGATTGTCCGGCAACAGCATGATCGAGTGCTGCAGGCCCGTGACATGGTGAATCTTCGCGACATCCTCGACATACACGCACCAGCAATCAGAACGAACATCATCAAGTGTCGGAAACAGAGCCTCTTCCAATGCCAGGGACACGCTGAACATGCTCACCCCGCTAACGCCGAGCCTAGTTTTCGAGCTTATTCGACGGAGATGTAGCAGAGAAAAATAGCTGCTATTGGTTCGAAAATGAACCAAATCCAACTTCTCCGGGATGACACCTCGGAAATTTCCTTCCGGATCGGACACTTCAAGGCGAAGGCGATTGTTGATCAGCCGGAGCGCCGCGCCGAAACGCTGTTCACTGAAAAATACATGGCCACGATGTTCTTCAAAGGACACTTCGATACTCTCTTTTGCTTATAGAATCGAAGTCACCTTCGCTCCGTCATTTTATGCCTCGAAGCGAACGCTTCTGGAAAGAGCGCCAGAGCAATACGCCCCGTCAAGCTCTTTGGATCGTCTTGCTCCGCCTTGAGCGCAATCGCCAGCTTGCTCCGAACGCTCTTTGTTTCCAGAAGGTCTTTGCTGCCCGCAAGCTCGGCAAATCGACGGATGAGGCGCGCAAAGCGATGCCGCCGCTCTACGTTGAGAAATGTATTCAACACCTCCACGAGGTTCTTCTGACGAGACCCTACCGGGCGGCCATCAAGCAGGGAGAGTAGGCAATTGATCAAGGAGTCCATATCGGCCTCCTCGAGTGTGCGGTCGTCGACATCGATGAGCGATAGCTTGTCAGCCAATTCAGCAAGAAGCGTCCCTCGTTCCGGCCGCGGAGTACCATGCTCACCAGTTGCCGCACGCCAACGAGCCCGGAAGTCCTCGTGCCAATGGGGCTCAGGCGCCACAGCAAAAGCACGGCCGCTCGAAAGCCAATTCAGTTCATGAAGACCGACGAGCTTGGATTGCCACAAATTCTCCCGGATCCAGAAAGCGCGAAGAATGACCTCGTTCCGTTGCCGTGAGAGCCGAACGGTCTCGTTGTCCATCGAGATCAGGTTCTTATTGTGCGAATAGAAAATGTCTTCGAATGAACTGAGAAGCCGTCCGTTTGTCGCCGGCGGCTCAAAATTCCACGTCAGCCACAGAAGCCGATACGCCTCGCTGTCATAGAAGTCTTCGCGCTGGATGATGATCGGGATCTGGGTCGTCGCGAGCTGAACTTCGACGACAACCGGCGCTTCATCGTAAACTGCGCGCACGTCGGGGCGTCGGCGGCCTCCTTCGGTGATGAGATAGGCATCGACGACCACGCTTTCCGGCTTGGTCCGGCGATCCGCCGCGAGGAGTTCACCAACGATATTTTTGATCTTCGCATGCAACGGACTCTCTTGAGCGCCGTCAAACTGCCGCCCGCTGACTGCGTCCACCCCGGATGGCATCCCGGTCCACCATGAGCAGTCTTCAGGAGCACCCGGATGATGCTTCCAATATGGCTGCCCGGTTCGACGTTCACGTGGAGCGTAGACCGCATGCCCACATAAGCCGCAAACGTAACGCGGTCGACGTTCCAGCCGGGCTCTGGTCGCAAGCCGCCTGACAACCTGGTATTCGTCTTTGGGCATCCCCATCAACGCATCGCTTGAGATCGTAAGCATCGTTTCCAGGTCGATGGCTCTTTTAAGTGTCCTCTTGAATTGCTTTCCTGCCATCGTGACAAACCATCCCCATCGACCGCATTCTAACGATTTCATCCCGGTTCAAGCCGATTGAACCAACAAACCTCTCCGTGCGGTGCTTATCGCGCCGTCAGGTTGAGACCCGATCGGCCCTACACAGCAAAAGGCCGTCGCTTTGGGACCGCGTCGTCGGCTACTGGGACGCCCCGTAAACCGTCGGACGGCTATCAATGATATCCTTGTCGGCCCCAACCATCGTTGGCCGAATCCAAAGCAACCTGCTCTCTGCCAGCGCCTTCCCAAACCGTTGATTCCGCCAATGGCCCCGGCGCCAATGGCCAACGGCCGTCCCGCCGAGCATCTTTCGCCTATCGAATGTCGTTCGATAGCCGCAGAAATTGATCCAGCGACAGCCATCCTGGCGTGCTCGCGCTTCGGCCATTTTTCGAGCTTTTCCTTTGGCTCGCCTGACCTTTTCATGGACCCGCGGATCGCTTAGTCGTTTTTCCTGATCGCGCTCGGGATAATTCAAATAGCAGACCAGGTTGAACACCAGTCGCGTGACCTCCTCGATAACCGTCGGGTCGGAAATCACATTGCGAAGATCATCAGGGTGGCCGTCTTCTTCTCGAAAGGTATCCATTGGAATCGCCGATCGGCGACCGCGTTCGATGCCATCTGTAACCGTATTGCGGTGCGAGACAAAATCGTAGTGCGCGCGGAGCGTTGGCTGGCCCAAAAGATCGGTCAATGAAAGCGACACCGGCGCATGATCTCGCCGACGGAACGTGAAATCCACACTAAACATCAAGTATGATCGCCACTCGCCCGAGCCGCGGATATCCACCTTGGCTGCGATTTCATCCATCACCGCATCGGAATCTAGCAGGTATCGGTCGTAAAGCTGTTGGGCAGCCGCATTTTCGGTCAACAACTTCGCAACGTAACTATCAAAGCTTGCAAATCTTTCGGAGCCGCCCTCGCGCAGACTCTCCAGAGCGCCTGGGATACGCTCAAGATCCGACCATTGCTTTCTCTGCTCAGCGATCAGTTCGTTCGGAGGGCGGGGCCTCAGCCGAAGAGAGTCAACCAGGCAGGTTTCAGCCGTGACATAGAACCCATCGACCACCCAGTCGCGATTGTAGTCGGGCAAAAAATGTCCCGGTGCGAGAGCGACATAGTACGTATCGTACGGCATCCGCAGGTTCTGAACGGGCAACTCATTCACGTCCGTATCGGCCAGCATTGCCAACAGGTCGGGCGCAAACTCAAATATTTGTTGCCCATCGTGGCGCCAACTTCTGAGCACGGAGCGCCAATTCTCCTCGCGCAAGATAACCTCCCAGGCGGTTCTTTCCGGCACGCCTTGAGGGAAATCCGCGAGAAAGGCGTCTTCGTGAGGCGCCACCACTTGCCGGTAATAGTTTTCCCGCTCGGCGTCGGCACCGTCCGGCCTATTACTATCGACGGCCCAATAAGCATCGAGCCGAGGCTGTAAACTGCGCAATTCGGTTTCATGACGCCAAGCGTGCAACTGAGAAAGCCTAACGGCTGGATTAGTCACAAATACCCCCAACAAAAATAGATTTAGCTCACTGCCAGTTCGCGCTCAGACTCATCAGGAAACGCTCATGTTAATATGAAATCGAGAAGAAACATCGCCTAAACTCTGCTAGAAAAGCGATCATAAGCAGTGACGCGAACAGTTCTAATATCTGCTTCGTATCGATATATTTCACGCAGAAGGTAGGATATTTCGGCATCCTTTTCAGCGTCAGCAGCATCGAAATACCAGGACCGCGGCTTCCCGTTCCCCTCGCCGTTCCAACGATACCCCCGCGCCTTCAAGAGATCTTTGAATTCGAATGGCGAGTTTTCGGCCCAGATCCGCCAGGTTGGCAGACGCGCACGATCAAGCAGCCTGACAAGGGCCGGGATGCGCGCCCTCGGCAGTTCTCGTGCGAGGATCTCAATGGCGGCAAGGCAGTCATTCGCGGCGCGATGCCGATCGTAAAAGAAACCCAAAGCCATCGCGAGGTAGGAGAGCTTGGTGCCTTCGAACCCTTCAGCCGCCCAGTCGATCTCCGACATGGAACAGGCCCATGGCTTGGTCGAAAACACCGGACTGAACCGTTCCAGAAAACGCCGATCAAACGCGGCATTGTGAGCGATCACCACAGCAGCCGGCGCTGCAAAAGCAGCAACCTCTTCTGGATCAATGGACTTGCCGGAAACCATGACGTCCGAAATGCCGGTTAAAGCGGTGATTTCAGGCGATATCGGCTTCGTCGGTTCGCGGAGACGGTCGAAGGGTTCTTGGACTTCCACCACAGTCCCGTCCAGCGCATATCGGAACGGCACCATCGCCAACTCGATAATCTCGTCTAGATCGGGATCGAGGCCTGTCGTCTCGACGTCGACCATCAAGCCCAAGCGCGTCTCGGCAGCGTCGTATCCTTCCACCGGCCCTCGCGGGCGAAGGCGCCGTAGTACCCGGTAGTCTGAACTGGCCTCTAACCTTGCCGCTAACTCTTCCAGATTTGAAGCGTCGATCATCAATCGAAAACGCCCCCTGCACCGAGATTCTGGACAGGTGGCACGCCGATGCGAACCTGAGCCGCACGCCCCTGTTCGTGGAACCACAGATCACGGATTTTTGCGTCGTCGCTCGCTGGAAGCGGAGTAGCATCGCGGACCTTGAACGTCGTTGGAAGATTGACGGAGGTGCCAAAAACCAGGGCATGCTGCTTTGGCAACGACGGAAGACGTTTCAGGACCGCATCGGAGATGAACGGCGTCATCTGCCGAATATGTGAGAGATCGTCAGGGTTCTGGATGCGGTGAATCACGAAATTTGAACACTGCGAAAGCACGGTCTTTGACAGTTCGCTTGGTCGCTGAGACGCGACCAGGAGGAAAAGACCGTACTTTCGTCCCTCCTTCGCGATGCGCTCGAAGACACGGCTGGCATCGATCGCATAGCGCGACGGCGTAGACGCAACATAGCGGTGCGCCTCTTCCAGCAGCAGGTGTACTGGGAAACGATTTCGCGGGTCTGCTTGCCGGAGAAGCCGAAAAGACATCCGCGCCAAGACCGAGGCCACAAGCTCCACCACCTCATCTTCGACCGCGTTCATGTCGATGATGACGATCTGATTTTGCTTCAGCCACCCTGCTCCATTCTGCGACAAGCCTAGCAACTGCGACAGAAAGGTCTCCATGGACGGAAGATCGCCGCCGCCCTGCAGATCGTGTCGAAGGAAGGCATATTCTGTCCGCTCTTCGAGCGACTTGAATCGGGTGATCATTTGCGAGCAGTAATCGCGAATCTGCCGGTTCCCATGCGCCTCCTCATAGAGAATTGCGAGGTCCAAAGCTTCGCCGAGGGCAGAAAATTCAAATGGAAGAGATGCATAAGCCGGCATCTTCAATCCATCTATTATGAATCCCCCACCTTGCGCGCCACCCAGCAGATAGTTTGTCAGCCCTTGCGGATTAGCCATCTGCCCAAAATTGATCTTGATGAATTGGGCAATCGTCTGGTTGTTGATCTGCTGGGTTTTGAAGCGCTGAAGAAGGCCTACCATCCGATCGTGCTTCGACGGACTCCCAGAGTCATCACGCAAGATCTGGCTGAGGCATGTCGCCAGGATGTGGTTCTTGATGCCATTGAGTTCCTGGGCGCTCCCTCCTGAAAACAGGGTCGAGAGACCAAGCGCCATGCGCAGAATCGGAACCTGGGTACGTTCGCTCGCTTGCAAGAGCAACTCCCACTCCGACTGCTCAAGAAACCAGTGGGGTAGCCGGAAACGTCCTTCAGCAGCGGTTCCGTCAAGAACCACATGGGAAACGCCAATCCCGCTACCGTTCGCCAATGGGATTAGCGCGTTGGCGTACTCGCCGTTGACGTCGAACACCACGAACGTCGCACCACGAGCGTAATGCTCGTCGGGTTTATCGAACAGCGACTGAAGCACGGACGCGACCGTGCAGGACTTGCCGCTGCCCGTATTTCCGAGGACGGCCGTGTGGCCTCCGAAGAACTCATCGATCCGAACCTTCACATCATAGCCGTCGAAGATGACGGATCGGCCGATCGTCAAGGCGCGGAACCGGGTTGCCTCTGGAGGAATAGCCGGCAGTTCGCCTCTCTTGGGTGCAGGCTCGCTCGGGACATCCGTTTCGAACACCCGATCAAGCTCAGCATCCAAAGCGTAGAGCGCATCGGCGTAAAGGGACGGAAATATGGACACCCCGAACCGAAATTTCTCTCCCGGTTTTTGAGGAAGCATCCCGACTGGAACGACGTCCAGAAACTTTGCGGATGAGGCCTTGTCCATATCACCGTCGCGTCGATCTGAACTGCCGACATCCCGCTCGCGTAGCCCGACGACCTCTGCAACGACGTATTCCGTCTGCACCGGGATCATCAAAAATGAACCGAGGCGGGCCACATAGTGCACGTCATCGAAGCCAACGACCGTGAAGTTGTCCGTGCCTGCATGCATCTCGACGACAAATTTGTCGGCTGCAACGGACACCACCTTGCCGATTGCACGTTTGCGATCGTCGCGACTCATTCTTCCTCCTCCTTTATCTTTTGAGAAGGCGTCATGGCCTCCAGCACCTTGCGCACCGCGTCGTCAATGCGCTCACTCGGTCGCTGCGGCAGGAACTGCTCGATAATGGTGTCGAAATAGTGCGCCTTACGCCCCGCTTCCGGGCCTTCGCCGCCAATGATCCAGATCCGGGGATCGTTCAGGGCTTTCAGCTTGGCGATATCTCCTCCAAGATTCGGGTCGACGAAGATCACCAACCTGAACGTTGGAATGGTCAGCGCCTGGTAGATGATGTTGTTGATGTGCTCGTCGCCGAACGCATAGCCCATCGTGAACAGCACGCTCTGTTCCCGGACGACGCGTGACTGGAATTCCCGGAAGAGGTCAGCATATGGCGACCCGAGACTGGCATTCTGCTTCGCCGGCGTCGGGTAGATCATCACCTTGCCGGGCTCCTTCGAAGCCGCGGCTTCCCTGATCGGGAAGAGGCCATGGTCGTCCTCAGTCCAACTGATCGATCCATGGATCTTGCAGAGATAGACGAACCCGTCGACCGCTGACCATTTGCGGCTTGTCAGATCGAGTTGTTCTGCAAGGGCATACCGGAATGTCGCTGGATTGAATCTACGCTCGACGACGCCGGAAAAGCCATTTGCGTATGGCAGGCCAAGCCTGTCCATCGCCGTCTCGTTGAAAAGATCGTAGTTGGTCGTGAACACCCAGGGTCGTGGCAGCGAGCGATCACGCAGAACGAGCTTCCGGTAGAAGGTTTCGTACAGGTTCAGAACGCCGCGATCACCGGTGGCAAAAGCCCCGTTGGTGCATTTTCCCCAGAGGAAAGCCTGGACCTTTTTGATGATCGACTCGACAACGATCAACTGCTTTTTTGACGATTCAAGTGAGCTTCGCCCCAGCGAAAAGCGTAGGCTGTGAAGCAACTCCATCAGGCGTTCGAGATTGCGAGCATACTCTTGGGCGCTGATGTCGATCCCGAGCTGTTCCACGAGCACTTTGCGCTCCGCAATCGTGGGGAGCCCGGCAACATCTTGTTCGTGTGCTCTTGTAAATTCCGCAGCAAGGGGTGCCATCGTCGGAATGCCGACCTCGGAATTGTTCACGCGAAGCGACGAGCACCCCGCCCCGAGCAGGAAAGCCACATTTTTCGCATTCAACGATTCCGCCAACGACTTACGGACGAGATCAGCCCCCTCGCCCCAATCGTAATCACGACTGTCGGCATCACTTCCGCGGATGAACCTGAATGTCTGCTGTGGCTTTTCAGCCTCTCCCTGATTATTCAAAATGCCCCCCCAACACCGTTACTTAAATAGTTCAGTTAGGTCCGCCATCGGCCGGAACAGCTTCAAAGGCTGATCGGGGAACGGCAAAAAACTCTCTCGTTCATAAAAGCGACGTGCACTCTCGTCCTTGGCCTCAACGACGACTGCAAAGGACGCGATCTCGCTCTGAACCGACCGAAAAAGGGCATCGGCCAGAAGAAACCGACCATGGCCATTGCCCTGATGACGCCGGTCGACAGCCAGCCTCCCGAGCAGTGTCGCCGGGATGAGTGGATAGCGCGGAAGCTTTCTGACGGTCTGCGCAGGCCAATCGCCGACATTCACCGCCGTCGACGACAGTGTGTAGTACCCGGCAACAGCGCCATCCGGCAGCACCAGCACGAATGGCGCCGCCATATTCTTGCGAGCGTCTTGTCCTGCCTGGGTACGGAAATATCGATCGAGCGGCTCTACACCACTTTCGAACGATGCCCGGTCATGCTGCGGGCCGAGCACCTCGACCCGCAAGGAATCCTCAGCGAACTCCCCCACCCGTCAGACGCCAGTGGCTCGACGATAACGCTGTACCGTATCGCGCAGGCGATCATTGACCGGCTGCGGATTGATCAGGGCGTCCACAAAGGCCTGGCTGTCACGAACGGACAGATCGAGTCGCTGATGCTCCTCTATGGCCCGCCTCGCGGCTTCCTGCACACTGGTCAACACGAAATCCGTCACCGTCCGGCCCTGAAGCGCGGCGGCGTGTTCTATAAGGCTCTTTTGGTCAGCCGTGACGCGCGTTTCAAGACGCTCACCACGGACGCGGCCGCGAGGGGTATGCAAAGCTGGTGTGGCCATCATCGTTCTCCTGTCGACAATGTACGGCCAATGGCCGGGTTTTTCAAGGTTGGTCTTTGGTAATGTGATCCCGGGGCGATACCGGCCTTGCCTAACGTCGCATTCTGGGCTCTCAGAAAAGTCCGGGCGTTCTCGAAGGGAAGCGATATTCAGTCGTGAATCCGGGGTTTTCCCGAGATGATCAGGCTTTCGTCCCGAAGCCTCAAACATATGCGCGCCTCGGCCGATCATTGGCCCGATGGCGAGCTTGTGCAACGAATCGTTGCACAAATGCTCTGGGGCCATGACGCCAACCCGGGAAATGATTTTTGAACCCGGATCGCCGTTTGGCGCGGTGCTTCAACATCGGAAAGGATGGCCGCATGTTCCACCGTCTGGCCGCCTGGATCGAGAGGCGTAAACAGATCCGCCAACGCTGGCAGCAGGACGCGCGGGCGATGATCGCGGCGCACGGCCGTCTCGCCTATTATGAAGCGCAGCGCCTCACTGCACGCAGTCGTTCTCAGGGAAACGGGTCCGAGTTCTGGCATTGGGCAAAGGTCGCTTCAGAAGTCGCGCGCCTGTCCCCTGCTGTGGAAATGGACATGAAGGTTGTGCAGGCCATCGCCGATGAGGAAATGCGATAGCTCCAGCATCCATGATGATGGTGGGGGAAAGCCTTCCCCCTTGGGCGGCGACAAGGTCGCCGGCACCCCCTCTTCTGCGGGGAGACCCCGCAACGCCCACTAAGAGTGAGAGCGCAGAGGGATTCTCCGTGACGGGTTGAGGGCTAGAGAAGAGGTCTCCGGCGCCCGTCATGGAGATTAGTCCCATGACCCAAGTTTCAGTTCTCGATGCGCGACGCGAGGCCAGTGGTGGCTACAAGGTCGATGTCGGCCGCGGCAAGCGGATCGGCCGCGTCTCGTCCGAATGGTTCTCGCGCCCGGCCGACGAGCGCTATCTGTCGCTGTCCGAGCTGGCGCATTCCGTTCGCGACCGCGCCGACCGCAGCCGGACGCGTGTCGTGGAAAGCGCGCTCATCCATATGGAGGCGAACCGCAGCGACCCGGAGCGGCTGGCGCTCATCCTGCCAGGCACAGATACGCCCATTGCACCCACCCATTGGAGCTTCGGCCAACTTGCCAGCCTTGTCGGCGCGCCGGCCACCTATCTGCGCCAGCTCCCGGCGCCGCTCGCCGCGATCAACCTGCAATATGGCCTGACGTCCAATCGGGCCGAGCAGATCAAGACGCTCGAAACCGACAACGGCCGGGTCGAGCTGCGCGCCGTCACCGGCCCGGATTATGGCCGCATCTTCGACCGCGAACTGGTCGAGGCGGTGCAGCGCATTGCCGGCAACGGTACAGGCGATACTCGCTGGAAGGTGCCAGGCGTGCTCGACTGGTCGACCAGCATCTATAATCCGCGCGTCGACATCACCAAGGACACGACCACGCTCTACGCCTCTGATCGCGACGTCTTCCTGTTCCTGGTCGACGACCTGAATCCGATCGAAGCTGGCCGCCTTCCAGACGGCTCGCCGGATCTCTACTTTCGGGGCTTCTATTGCTGGAATTCCGAGGTCGGCGCCAAGACGCTCGGCATGGCGAGCTTCTATCTGCGCGCGGTCTGCCAGAATCGCAATTTGTGGGGCGTGGAAGACTTCGAGGAAATCACCATCCGCCACTCCAAATATGCCGCCAATCGCTTCGCGCACGAGGCAGCCCCGGCGCTGGCGAACTTCGCCAATTCCTCGCCGCTGCCTTTCGTCAACGGCATCAAGGCGGCGCGCGAGCGGATCGTGGCACGCATCGACGAGGATCGCACCGACTTCCTGCGCCGGCGCGGCTTCTCCAAGGCCGAGACCGGCAAGATCATCGATACGGTGCTGGCCGAGGAAGGACGGCCACCCGAGAGCATCTTCGATTTCGTGCAGGGCATCACCGCCGTCGCGCGCGACAAGCCGCATCAGGATGCCCGCCTCGACATGGAGGGCAAGGCCAAGAAGCTGCTCGATCGAGCCGCCTGATTTCCGCGAAGCCGGGGATGCGGTTTTCCGTGTCTCCGGCTTTGCGCTTCCGTGCCTTTCAGGTTCGCTGGTTCGCGGCGCTGCCCCCTTTAGAGGAAGAGGGCGGCGCTTCGCTTCGTGACGGGTTGGAGGTTGAGAGAGAGTCTCTCGGCCGCCCGTCGCGGAGTAAATCCCGATGGCTACTGCCGTTCAGAAGATCATCCTGTCGTCCTCGCGCGACATCCCCTTCAACAAGCTGGTGCTCAGCCAGTCCAACGTCCGGCGCGTGAAAGCCGGCGTCTCGATCGAGGACCTCGCGGTCTCGATCGCCCGGCGCGGCCTGATCCAGAGCCTCAGCGTCTTCCCCGTCGTTGACGCCGAAGGCAACGAGACCGGCATGTTCGAGGTGCCCGCCGGCGGCCGCCGCTTCCGGGCACTCGAACTGCTGGTGAAGCAGAAGCGGCTCGCCAAGGTCGCGCTCGTCCCCTGCGTGGTGCGCGATCGCGACGGCATCATCCTTCCCGAGGAGGTGTCGCTCGCCGAGAACATCGAGCGCGCTGCGCTCCATCCGCTCGATCAGTTTCGCGCCTTCCACGACATGCTGATCAAGGGCATGACCGAGGAGGAGATCGCTGCGGCATTCTTCGTGCCCGTCAACGTGGTCAAGCAGCGGCTGCGCCTCGCAACCGTGTCGCCCGCGCTGCACGACGTCTATGCCGACGACGGCATGACGCTGGAGCAGCTCATGGCCTTCACCGTCTCCGAAGACCACGAGCGTCAGACCCAGGTCTGGGAAGCGATCAAGGACGCCTGGTCGAAGGAGCCGTATCAGATCCGGCGCATGCTGACCGAAACCACGGTGCGCGCCTCAGACAAGCGCGCCGTCTTCCTTGGCACCGAAGCCTATGAGGCGGCCGGAGGGATCGTCATGCGCGATCTGTTCCAGGCCGACGATGGCGGCTGGCTGCAGGACGTCGGGCTTCTCGATCGACTCGTCGCCGAGAAGCTGAAGGCCGAGGCCGAGGCGATCGCCGCCGAGGGCTGGAAGTGGATCGAGGTCGCGGTCAGCTTCCCCTACGATGCCGTGCGCGGCCTGCACGAGGTCTCCGGCACGCCGATCGATCTATCGGCGGAGGAACAGGCGACCATCGAGGCGCTCACCGCCGAGCAGGCCAGGCTCGAAGCGGAATATCAGGACGCCGACGAACTGCCCGACGAGGTCGACCAGCGGCTTGGCGAGATCGAGACGGCGCTTTCCGCCTTCGAGACCCGTCCAGTCCATTTCGACGCCGACGACATTGCCCGCGCGGGCGTGTTCGTCAGCATCGCCCATGACGGCAGCATCGCCATCGATCGCGGCTATGTCCGCGCCGAGGACGAGGTTCCCGAGCCCGGCATCGAGGCCGATGGGGACGAGACGGATCATCAGGCTGGCGGGCCCGGTGCACCAGCAGTGCAGCGTGCCGTCATCACGATCGGCGGTCAGCCCGTCGAGACGGAGGACGACGAGGACGACGCGATCAAGCCACTACCCGAGCGCCTGGTCATCGAGTTGACGGCCTATCGCACGCTGGCGCTGCGCAACGCCATCGCGGAAAACCCGCACGTCGCCATGACCGCGCTGCTCCACAAGCTGGTCTCAGACACCTTCATGACCCGCATGTATACCGGCGCCGTGGAGGCCGGGGTGAAGCACATCTTCTTCCCGGCGCAAGACGAAACGCTGAAGGACAGCCCGTCCGCCCGCGCGGTGCAGGACCGGCACGCCGCTTGGGCCGGGGACGTCCCGAAGGATGACGACGCCTTGTGGGACTGGATCGCGGGCCTCGACGACACGAGCCGGATGACGCTGCTGGCGCATTGCGTCAGCTACGGCGTCAACGCGCTCTATGAGCGGCCGAACCCGCACAGCGCCGGCGGCGTGTCGCAGCACACGCTCGACATGCGGCTTGCCCAGGCCGACCGCCTGACGAAGGCGGCCGGGCTCGACCTGGTGGAAGCCGGATGGCGCCCGACCTTCGGCAACTACCTCAATCGCGTCACCAAGCCCCGCATCCTGCAGGCGGTCCGCGAGGGCGTTGGCGAACAGGCCGCGCAGCTCATAGACCACCTGAAGAAGGGCGAGATGGCTAAGGAGGCCGAGCGCCTTCTCGCCGACAGCGGCTGGCTGCCCGAGCCGCTGCGCCTGATCGACGACGCGGAGGCGTCCACGCCGGAAGTCGAGACCGGCGGCGAGGATGGCGACGCGGCGCTGCCCACGTTCCTCGCCGGCGACGACGAGGATGTCACGGCCGAGGCTAACGACGATGAACCTTACTTTGTCGCAGCCAAATGACGCGCACCCGGAGCGGCTTCGGCCGCTTCGGTCCTTTTCCCTATCGAAGGAGCATCGCCATGCCGCAATCTACCCCGTCGCAGCGCCGCGTCGTCTTCCAGTATCTCGTTCCCGTGCATGTCGAGGTGGAGGACGGGCTCGTCGGCCGCGTGACGATCATCGACGAAACCCCAGTGCGCGATCCGGTCGTCGTCCAAGGCGACCCCGCCTATCTCGCCGACGCCCCGCGCACCGCCGACGACGGCCAAGCCTGGCCGTCCTGGCAGTTCGGCTACTAGCCGCCACCGCAATCAGCACGCAGATGACATCGTCCAGCTCGGCGGCCGCCTGCAGGCCCGCGGCCTTGGCGGAGGCCAGCGCCTTCTCCAGATCGTGGCGGATATCCTGACGACAGCGATCGTCGCTCCAGCCACGGGCGACGAGGAACGCCTCCAGTGCAAGCCCCGCTATCGCGATCGCATAGCAGATCTCGTGCGCATCGACTCGATCCGCCGCGACAGCGCCCTTCAGGAAACCTTCGCCATTGGCGAGGAACGTGGCCGTTAGTGGTTAAAATCTGACGCTTGAAACCGGTCCGGCTTGGCTCGGAAATGGTCGAGATTGGGACAAAACTGCCATACCGACAATCGCGGTGAACGACAGCTTTCAGCAGCAGCTGACCTTAGAATGATAGTCGGCCTTGAGATCCGGACCTGAGATAATCGCCGTGAAGAGGCGGGTATATTCCTCAAGAACCCGTTTAGATCGCTCTGTCAAAATTGAGGTTGAGTTTCTGCTGATAGACCCCGATCCGCTTTTTTGCTCTGTCGATCACATCGCTGAAATGCAAAATCTCGAAATAGGTTTCTCCCAGCGGCTGGCGGGTAGCCGGGTCCATCAGTGGACTGGACTGAAACCAGCCGTTCCCGGTCGGAAACGGAGTCCAAGTCCCCCCCAAACGCAGGTTGTTGACCGTATCACCGATCAAATATCCGTAAAATTTCTTCAGTTTTCCGCCGGATTTCGCCGCAAGCAGATGGGCATATTCGGTCAGGTCGCCGATATGCTCGTCGGTGGACACACCCGGAGCCTTGAACTCCACGATGATGGCCGATCCCTCTTTGCTGAACAGGGCGATATCAGGCCGCTTTCCGCTATTGTCGTCGGCCCGGCGCGCGAGCAACTCCTGAAATTTCTGGTCGATGTCGCTTTCGAAGACCGCCTCTCCATCATTCCACTTGATGTTAGCGAGCGGGATATCGGAAGCGATGTAATCGTAGTAATGATATTCTTCGCTCAGCAGCCAGATGTCATGGTCGGATACATCCTGGCTGTCCTTACGCATAGGGAAGAAGATATTGTGGATGATCTGTTCATCCTTACGGCGGACACCTTCCGCTACCGCCTGCATCGCCAGATTCTTGCCGCAAGCCAGAGCAAGGATTTCGACGATCGCTGCCCGGCGGACGATGAGCTGCGACAGGTTGGCCATGTCAAAATTCTTGAGCGAGGACGTGTATTTCCATGAGATTTCGTCGATCTTCTTACGGAACTCGTCCGAGTCCGGCTCCGCCCTAAGGATTTCCTCCTTCAAGCTATAGATTTCCGCTGTCTCATCGATCACCCGTTCCTGATATTTTTTCAGGACGCGCTCGACCACCGCCTTTGCCGGTTCGCCATAGATGATCCGGGTCGAGGTATCCGCGAGCATGGCTTCGCTGATGCCGAATTGATCGGAGATCTCCCTGAGGACATCTTCCTTCTTCCAATCAGCCGGTGTCACCATCGCATCGACGATCGGGTCGATTGCCTCGTGGATCGAGCCGTAGGACAGCTTGGCGTTGGAGAACATATCGCCGGTCGGGATGTCCTCCGGGATGTTGTCGAAATCGTCCCTCTGCTCGTTAACATGCCCGTCGAGGAAATCACTCTCGATCAGAACGATATGATGGAAGCCGCCCACCGGATTGTTCTGTTCGGTCCGGGTCCGCAAATACCGGGCAGTGATGTTTTTGACGGGAGAGGACTTCGCACAGAAAGCAATGGCGTTTTTGGGAAGATCATAAATGGCGGCATCAAGCCGGTAGTGCGATAGCTTGAAGGTCTGGAATGTTCCCAGCGTGTCGCCAGAATGCGGATCGCGCTCTTCCACCTGAACGACCGGAGCGGCCGTAACGGTCGGCAGGTCTGAACGCTTCAGCGTTTCAACCTGATCTCCGGCCTTCCAGTGGGATGTTAGGAACTCGAACTCGAAGTCTCCCAGGCGGCTTTCGAGGCCCACCAATCTTTGAAGAAAGGCAACGAGCATCTGCTTTTTCAGAACAGGAGCCGAGAACAGATAGCTCAGCGTTTCGCCATGACCGATCCGGGCGCGGGCCGTGTCCTTGAACTGCTCAAGCTGGATGAGCGTCCCGATCTCACCTTCATTGCCGGGCGACGACTTGAAATCGTCAAAGTCGATTTGCTTTTGAGGCTCGGAGTAGCGCATCTGACGCCGAACGATGCGCGTTCCCTGACGAAAGGTACTGTCGATCGACAAGGCAGCAAAATGATGAAAATACTGGATGCGGCCAGCGCCCTTGCATTGCCCGATCCCCGAGATAGGAAGATCGTCCTTGTAGGATGTATCTTTCGTCAGAAATGCCTTGAGCTGTTCGTCACCAAGCCCACATCCGTTGTCCCTGCAGGACACCGCCATGGTTTCCCCGTCGCCGAAAAGATCGCTGGCTACGAAATCGACCCGAATTTTAATGCTGAGGCTTGGAGCCGACCGATCCTCGTGAGTTCGGATAAGAAAAGAGTCTATGGCGTTAGATAAGACTTCTTCAAACACGACATAAGGATTGGAGCTCAATCTGGTATTTTTAATGCTTCCCCTAATGTCCAGCGTCATGTTCGTTTCAATTAATGCCCTGGGTCCCGCTCACGGTCACTTCTGACCGTCGCGCGTCTTGTAAGTCAAGCACGCATCCGGTTGATGGAAAAAGCGAGGCGCTCCCTTAGAGCCTAACCCGAAAAGAGTTGAGCGGTTTCAGTAGGTTGTGTTTCCGTCGAGTTGCGAGACTTGATGGAGTCCACGATGGCCTGGACCGAAACCGCCCGGCGTGATCATGCACGCCGGGGCCTGCTGCCGCTACCAGACCGCGACCTCCCATTGACCGTTGACCGGGGCAAAGCCGATCGGGCGGTTCTGCCGAGAAGCGCCCGCCTTCGTCGGGTCCATGACAAGCTGCGTCATGCAGGTCACGCCGGGTCCGACGCCGCCCGGCGAGCAGTCGCCAAGCTTCAGCGTCGCACCGTCGAGTGACGTCCCGGTGAACCGGCGATAGCGCCACACGGCGGCCGTCGCTTCTTCCTCGCTCGGCCGCGCCACGCCGGCGACCAGGGCCGGCGACCGGCGAGATCACTGGCCGGAGAACGAAGCCCGCGCCGAATCCGACCGCCAGGCATCCCGCCGCAATGATGCCGATCGTGCTTCCCTTCATACCGACTGCCTTCCTCGCCCGACGCGGCGAGCCCGTCGAAGGAGACGCCGCGGCTAATTTACCCAATCGAGATTAGCGTCCCATCGCCGCCGCCGGAAGCCGGAGCGATGGGACGGGCGCCGACCGCGCCAGAGTGAGAGGTCGGCCGGGACGGGTTTGAGCCCGTCCGGTCGAGAGAGAGCGCCGGGCCGGCTCGTCCGTCTTCCGCTCTTTCGAGGTATACTCCATGCTTCACACTCCCGTCTCCGGAGCCGCTCCAGCGGCCCCGCTTCCGCTCGTGCTCGACGCGCCTCCGGCCGCCGCAATCCTCGCCGCTGCCGGCCATCTCCTTCCCCATCTCGAACAGGGCCGCACGATCGACGCCGCGATCCTGCGCGCCGCCATGGAACAGGCCTTCGGCGCCTCCGACGCCAGCGGCGCCTGGGACTGGAAGACGGCCTACGACGCCTGCGAAGCGGCGACCGTCCTGTTCCTGCGCAAATACGGAAAGCCGCTTTTCCGCAAAGCCGCGTCTCCGGCTGCACGGCTGGCCGCGTTGAGCAAGATCGCCGGGCTGCTGCCGACCCATACGCGCCGCTCCGAAGAGGCCCAGGCCCTTCAGCAGTTCTCGACGCCGACGCCGCTCGGTCTGGCGGCCTTGACCGCCGCGGCGCTCACGCCCGCCGACCGGGTGCTGGAGCCCTCGGCCGGCACGGGCCTGCTCGCGGTCCTCGCGGAGATCGCCGGTTCCGATCTCATCCTCAACGAGCTGGCCGAGACCCGCGCCGATCTGCTCGCCTCTCTCTTTCCGGCCGTTGCCGTCAGGCGCTTCGACGCCGCCCAGATCGACGATCACCTCGATCGCGCCGCCATTCCCAGCGTCGTCATCATGAACCCTCCGTTCTCGGTCATGGCGAACGTCTCCGGACGCGTCGCCGACGCCGCCTATCGCCACATTGCCTCGGCGCTGGCGCGGCTGGCGCCGGGCGGCCGGCTGGTGGCGATCACCGGCGCGAATTTCTCGCCCGAGCTGCCGGCCTGGCGAGACAGTTTCGTTCGGCTGCAGGCACGCGGGCGCGTCGCGTTCACCGCGGCGATCGCGGGCTCGGTCTATGCCAAGCACGGCACGACCATCGAAACGCGCCTGACCGTCATCGACAAGGCGCCGGCCGAGGATGCTGCGCGCTTCCCCGCGTCCCCCGGCATAGCCGCCGACGTGGCGACACTGCTCACCTGGATCGAGCGGGACGTCCCGCCGCGCATGGCCTTCGCGCTGCCCAAGGTCATGCCCGACGCCGCGCCGCGCACCGTTCGCGGCTATCTCGCCCGGGCCGCAGCCGCCACGCCCGCCCGGCGCACGGCTGAGATCGAAGGCGTGCCGCTGGACTACGAGACGGTCGAGTGGACGCCGCCCGAGGAGGGCCGCCTGTCGGACTCGATCTACGAGCCCTATGCGCTTCAGTCGATCCGCATCCCGGGCGCGCAGCCCCATCCCACCAAATTGGTGCAATCGGCCGCCATGGCGTCGGTCGCGCCGCCGAAGCCGAGCTATCGGCCGACGCTTCCGGCCGCAATTGTCAACGATGAACTGCTGTCCGACGCTCAGCTCGAGACGGTGATCTATGCCGGCGAGGCACATTGCGAATATCTCACCGGCGCCTGGACCGTGGACGAGACCGGCGATCTCGTCACCGCCGCGCCGGACGATGCGCCGAACGCCATCCGCTTCCGCCGGGGCTTCATGCTCGGCGACGGCACCGGCGCGGGCAAAGGCCGCCAATCGGCCGGCATCATTCTCGACAACTGGCTCCAGGGCCGGCGCAGAGCGGTCTGGATTTCGAAGTCGGACAAGCTGCTGGACGACGCGCAACGCGACTGGTCGGCGCTCGGCATGGAGCGGCTGCTCGTCACGCCGCTGTCGCGCTTCCCGCAGGGCACACCGATCCGGCTGAACGAAGGCGTCCTATTCACCACCTATGCCACGCTAAGGTCCGACGACCGTGGCGAGAAGCTTTCGCGGGTCAAGCAGATCGTCGAATGGTTGGGCTCCGATTTCAACGGAGTGATCATTTTCGACGAGTCCCACGCGATGCAGAACGCCGGCGGCGGCAAGGGAGAACGGGGCGACGTGGCCCCGTCGCAGCAAGGGCGTGCGGGGCTCCGGCTCCAGCACGCGCTCCCCAACGCCCGCGTCGTCTATGTCTCGGCGACCGGCGCGACCACCGTCCACAATCTCGCCTATGCCCAGCGGCTCGGCCTGTGGGGCGGCGACGATTTCCCCTTCGCCAATCGCGCCGAGTTCGTCGAAGCCGTGGAGGATGGCGGCGTCGCGGCCATGGAGGTGCTCGCCCGCGATCTGCGCGCGCTCGGCCTCTACACCGCCCGCTCGCTCTCCTATGATGGCGTCGAATATGAGCTGCTCGAACACCAGCTCACGCCCGAGCAGACGCGCATCTACGATGCGTATGCCGGCGCCTTCGCTATCATCCACAATCATCTCGATGCGGCGATGCAAGCCGCCAACATCACCGGCGACAGCGGCACCCTGAACCGACAGGCGAAGTCGGCCGCACGATCGGCCTTCGAATCCGCCAAGCAGCGCTTCTTCGGCCATCTGCTGACCAGCATGAAGACCCCGACGCTGGTCCGCTCGATCGAGCAGGACCTGGCCGACGGCCATTCCGCCGTGATCCAGATCGTCTCGACCGGCGAAGCGCTAATGGAACGGCGTCTCGCCGAGATCCCCACCGAGGAATGGAACGACGTCCGCGTGGACGTCACACCCAGGGAATATGTCCTGGATTACCTCGCCCATTCCTTCCCGGTCCAGCTCTACGAGCCGTTCTCCGACAGCGAGGGCAACCTGTCCTCGCGGCCAGTCTACCGGGACGGCAATCCCGTGGAGAGCCGGGAAGCCGTCGCCCGGCGCGACGAGTTGATCGAACGGCTCGCATCGCTGGAGCCCGTTCCCGGCGCCCTCGACCAGATCGTCCAGCGCTTCGGCACCGATCTGGTCGCCGAGGTCACCGGCCGGTCGCGCCGCGTCGTTCGCAAGGGCGAACGCCTTGCCGTCGAGAACCGGGCGGGATCGGCCAATCTCGCCGAGACGGCCGCCTTCATGGATGACCAGAAGCGCATCCTCGTCTTCTCGGATGCCGGCGGCACAGGGCGCAGCTATCACGCCGATCTCGCCGCCCGAAACCAGCGCCTGCGGATCCACTATCTCCTGGAGCCGGGCTGGAAAGCCGACGCCGCGATCCAGGGGCTTGGCCGCACCAATCGCACCAACCAGGCGCAGCCGCCGCTCTTCCGGCCGATCGCCAGCGACGTGAGGGCCGAGAAGCGCTTTCTCTCGACGATCGCACGACGGCTCGACACGCTCGGCGCCATCACGCGTGGCCAGCGCCAGACCGGCGGCCAGGGCCTATTCCGGCCCGAGGACAATCTAGAAAGCGCCTACGCCCGCGATGCGCTCCGCCAGCTCTATCTGCTGCTCGTCCGCGGCAAGGTGGATGGTTGCTCGCTCGACCGCTTCGAGTCCGCCACCGGTCTCAAGCTCATGGATGATAACGGCATCAAGGACGAGCTGCCGCCGATCACCACCTTCCTAAATCGCCTGCTGGCGCTCACCATCGACCTGCAGGGCGTGATCTTCACGACGTTCGAGCAGCTCCTGACCGCCAAGGTCGAGGGCGCCATCCGCAGCGGCGTCTATGACATCGGGCTCGAGACGCTGCAGGCCGAAAGCTTCGTCGTCACCGACGCCCAAGTGATCCACACCCATCCTGGCACCAGCGCGGAAACGCGGCTGCTCACCATCACCCGCCGGGAGCGCAATCGGCCGACGAGTCTCGCCAACGCGCTCGACCATCTTTCCGACCCGCGGGCGCGGCTGCTGGTCAACGGCCGATCCGGTCGCGCCGCCGCGCAGGTCCCCGCACCGTCGATGATGCTCGACGACGGCGAGATCGAGCGCCGCGTCTGCCTGATCCGGCCAATGGAGCAGCATTGCGCGCCGCTGCGCATGATGGACGAAAGCCATTGGGAGGAAGCCGATCGTGCCGCCTTCGCCGCCGCGTGGTGGGCGGAGCTAAACGGTGTGCCGGAGTTCTCCGACAGCACGATCCATATCGTCTCCGGACTGCTGCTGCCGATCTGGAAGCGCCTTCCGAACGAGTCGACCCGCGTCTACCGGCTCCAGACCGATGCCGGCGAGCGCATCATCGGCCGCCGCGTCTCGCCCGCCTGGGCGGCGAACGCCGACACTACGGGCGCCGCGTCGCTGACGCCGGAGCAGGCCTTCACCGCACTGATGGACGGCACGACGATCCTTGATCTCACTAAGGGCCTGCAGCTTCGGCGCGCGCGCGTCATGAGCGCCCAACGACTGGAGCTGACCGGTTTCACCGAGGCCATGCGGGACCGGCTGCGCGCCTATGGCCTCTTCAGCGAGATCATTTCGTGGAAGCTGCGCTTTTTCGTGCCCGTGGATGCGAGCGGCCCGGCGGTGCTCGGCAAACTGCTCGACACCTATCCGGTGGCGCGCATCTCAGAGCGGGAGGCTGCGTGATGGGCCGCCAGGATGCTTCTGATCTCGCCCATCGTCTCGGTCGGCAGGCCGAGGCGGTGTGCCGCCACTATCTCTCCAGCGGCCGCCGCGAGGCCCGCTACTGGCTGGTGGGCGACGTACGCAACACGCCAGGGCGCTCGATGTACGTTCGGCTCACGGACTCAGCGAAAGGGCCGGCCGGCAAATGGACCGACGCCGCAACCGGTGAGCATGGCGATCTCCTCGATGTGATCCGGGAGAGCTGCGGTCTCGTCGCCTTCAAGGACGTCGCCGACGAGGCACAGAGCTTTCTCAGCATGCCGCCTCCAGAGCCGGAAGCGCGGCCGTTCCAACGCCAACCCCCTGCGCCACACGGGTCGCCAGAGGCAGCCCGGCGTCTCATCCGCATGTCGCAGCCGATTTTCGGCACAATCGTACAAGCGTATCTGCGCGAACGCGGCATTACGGATTTACGCGGAACCGGAAGCCTGCATTTCCACCCGCGCTGCTATTATCGCCCGGACGAGCACGCGCCGACCGAGACCTGGCCGGCGATGATCGCCGCGGTGACCGATCGCGGCGGCGGAATCACCGGGGCGCATCGCACCTGGCTCGATCCCTGCCGTCGCGACAAGGCGCCGATCGACACGCCGCGGCGAGCAATGGGCGATCTTCTCGGCAACGCTGTGCGCTTCGGCATCGGCGGCGAAGTAATGGCGGCCGGCGAAGGCATCGAGACCGTCCTGTCACTCCGCCAGGTCCTTCCCGACATGCCGATGCTGGCGGCGCTCTCGGCAGCACATCTCGCCGCCATCCTGTTCCCCGATACCTTGCGGCGGCTCTACATCGTGCGCGACAACGATCCGGCCGGCGACGGTGCGCGTGACAGCCTGATCGAACGAGCCAACGTCGCCGGGATCGAGGCGATCGTCATCTCGCCGGCGTTCGGCGACTTCAACGAGGATCTCCGCGCCCTCGGCATCGAGCATCTCCGGCAGCAGTCGCGGATGCAGATCGCACCCCAGGATGTCGCAAGGTTCATGGCGCTGCCGGCATAGCCCGGCACGGGAGAGCGGCATTGACACGTTGCGTCGCCGTGCTCGCGGATGCACCAACCATCGGAGGGGACCGCGCCTCGGCCTTCGAGAGGGCGATCGGCCCACCAGCCGGCCAGCCGGGCAATGGCCGCGGCCGGCTATTTTCCGGCGCGGCCATGGGCCGCTTTCCATCGCGAGGCAAAATAGCCGGCCTTCGCCATCCTCCGCTGACGCTTCGGCCCTGCGCTGCGCTCCGGGTGCAGGGCCGGCCCGCCCGCCGGCTTTCGTCGCCATGAAGGCCGCGACGGTCGCGGTCCAACCGACGGAGCATCCCATGAGCGAGCACGACGACTTCGAACCGCATCACGCCTCATCACCGACCGACCATGTCCTCTATGAGCTTCAGCTCCACGGCTACCGACCCTTCACCGACGAGCCCGACCAGCGGCTACTGCCCGACGGCAACCAGGTCGCGGGCGCTGTCGCCGACATCTTCGACGCCCTGATCGGCACCCTGGAGGACACGCGCCTCGAACCCGACCTCGACGATCTCCTCTGGTCGACCGTCAACGTCTTCCACCGCGCCACCGACCGGATCGCGCGCGAACTCGACGACAACGAGCAGGCGCAACGCCGCGGGCAGCGTGAACAGGACGGCAGCGAGGTAAAGGCCGTCGAACTCGAGCGCCACATCGCCGAGGGCCAGACCATCATCGAACGTCAGAACGCCTTCGAGCTGATGCGCGACCAGGCCGCCGAACACTACGAACGCCACATCGGCAAGGCCTGGCTCCCGCGCGGCGGATCGCGGGTGAACCATCGCAACCTCACCTCGGCGATGATCGACAGCCGCGACTTCCTGATGGCGAAGAAGCGTGCCGACCAGGAGGTGCTCCTTCCACCTGGACCGAAGATCGTCGTCACCGGCGGCCTCGACTTCAACGATCATCGCCTGATCTGGGCCAAGCTCGACCAGGTCCACGAGAAGCATCCCGACATGGTGCTGGTCCACGGCAAGTCGCCGAAGGGCGCCGAGAAGATCGCGTCGCTCTGGGCGAATAACCGCAACGTTCCGCAGATCGGCTTCGCTCCCGACTGGACGAAGCACGGCCGCGCAGCGCCCTTCAAGCGCAATGACGAGATGCTGGAAATCTTGCCCAAGGGCGTGATGCACTTCCCCGGCACCGGCATCAACGACAACCTCGCCGATAAGGCCAAGAAGCTCGGCATCCCGGTCTGGAAGTTCGGCGGCGCGTGAGCGCCGCACGACCTCAGACAACTAAGCGCAATCTGATACTGTTGGTTGAAACATCGAGTCCTCGCCGACAGGAGGCGTATCTGGATCTTAGTCACATTCAACTTGCGGCACGCGATGCGCCACTGATCATCGCATGGCCATCGCCCGGGCTCCCCGGAGGGATGATTCAATTCAACCAACCCGATGAATGGCGGCGGTTTATCATCGGCCTTGGCATCGACGCCCGCATACCCGACATCGTCCAGCTCAAGTTCAGACGCGCGCAGGCGCTCTATCTTCTCGGCTGGATCGATCTCGATGTGCTGAAGGCCGGCGAGTTCGCCGCGCTCATCGCATTGGAGCTGTCGCTGACGGACAGATACGGTGGCCAGATCCCGAAAAGAAAGCGTAAGTTTGCCACGCTGCTCAAGCACATGGTCGATGTCGACGGCCTCGACGACGCGCACATCCCGATGATCGTCCGCACCGGGGGCACCGCGATCGGCTTCGTCACCGGCACGTCCCAACCAAGCCTCAGCCAGCGCCGCAACGGCATGGCCCACGGCGATCCGTTCGACGGCCTACCCGTCGGCGGGCTCCTCGAACTCATCCGCGACCTCATCAACTACGCCTACCGGGATTTCTTCGCCAACACTCCACCCGGGTTACGTCCGGCTCATCATGACTGACCGGGAGAACGAATGGCTCCTGACGCGAAAACCACCCCCGCCTATCTGCGCTGATCCTTGGTCAGACTGATCGCCTGACGCCATCAACCCCTAAAGGGTCGGCTATGCGAGCATGCCGCCGCTTCGGCTGCGCCTGCGCGGTGATTGCAGCGTTCAGTCCGACACTTCGGGCGCCTGTCAGCGGGGGATGGTCCTCCGCTCAAACAGGAGCCGGATCGATGTCCCCCAACGACGCGCACGCCTTCGCCTTCAGCCTCGCCACGACCCTGATGGCCGCCATCATCATCTTCCAGGCCGGCGACGGCACCCTCTCGGTGACGCCCGCCAGCGAATACGACGGCGACATGGCCGCGATCGTCCATGAGATCGATCCCTTCGCCCCATAACCGGGGCGAACCGGCGTCGCCGCGCGGAAGTCTCACGCGATTTCCGCTCCCGGCGCAGCCGATTTTCAGCTATAGTTCGAGCGCGCAGTAGTGGTGGTGGAGGCGCGACCGTCAGACTTTTTCTCACGGAGACCACCACCATGATTATCCTCGCAATACTTGCATCCCTCGCAGCCATTGGCCTGCTTTGCTGGCTGCTATTCACGCTGGCCGTCTTTGCGCTGCCGGCGTTCGTCGGCGTTACCGCAGGCGCCTGGGCGCACGGCACCGGCGCCGGCATCCCCGGCGCGGTCCTGATCGGGGCAGTCGCGGCCGTCATCACGCTGGCGGCCGGTCACTTGCTCATCACCTTCATCCGGCCGATGTGGCTGAAGCTGATCGTAGCCATCGCCTTTGTCGCGCCGGCGGCGATTGCTGGATTCCACGCGATGCATGGCATTGTGAAGCACCTCATGCCGTCCGAGGGATGGCAGATCACCTTTTCCGTCATTGGCGCGATCGCGGTCGGCATCACCGCCTTCGTGCGGATCGCGGGAATGGCGGCAGGCCCGGGTCCGTCCGGCCGGGACCTTGCGCAGGCCTGATCTTCATCGTCGCCGCCAGGAGGGTCAGAGCAGCAGTGAGCGGACGCCCGGTCGCCCCTTGTCGGAGCGATGGGCGTTCGTGGGTTGATCGACGCTTGGCATGACGAGGCGGTCGTCATTGGAGCCTGTTGGGGCAGCGTCATGTCTCGGCGGCGCGCCGAACGGTCGGAGCGGCGATCTCTCCTATTGGCGGCTAGAGGGCCAGGATGCAGCAGTGTCGGCCTGCCGGAAGGGAACGAATCCGGTGAACATGCGGCGTCGCCGGTCTGCCGGTGCGGGATAGCCGCCATTTTCTCCGTTGTCTGACCGTGCCTCACCCGCTCCAAACGGCCTCTTCAATGGCCTGATCTGGCCGAAGGTCGGCTTCGCCTCGATCGCCTAGGACGCAACAGCGGCGTCTAACTTTCTTCCCCTGCCGGCTGCGCCGCCATTCCTCGCGAGACAAGAAAGCCCTCCTTAGCTGTCAGGCCCCTGCGGGGTGCGCCGTCGATCGCCTCCGGCCTGTCGATCACCATCGAGGCCGCAATGGTGCGGGCTCGGAACAGAGTTCAAGGAGAACCATCATGGCGACCATCGGCACCTTCAAGAAGACCGGCTCGAACGAGTTCACTGGCGAAATCGTCACCCTCAGCCTGCAGACCAAGAACGTCCGCATCGTCCCCGAGGCCCGCGCCACCGGCGAGAACGCCCCCAGCCACCGCGTCTTCGTCGGCCGCGCCGAGATCGGCGCCGCCTGGTCCAAGACCTCCAACGAGGGACGCGCCTATCTCGGCCTGAAGCTCGACGATCCGAGCTTCAACGCCCCGATCTACGCCAACCTCTTCGACGACGAGGAAGGCGAAGGCTTCTCGCTGGTCTGGTCACGCCCCAGTGGACGCCGCAACGGGGAGTAAGGCCCTGCGAAGCCTCGCCCGGATCCTCCGGGCGGGGTCCTACAGCCAAGGCGCCGCGGCGGTACGATCTGTCAGTCCTGTCCGTCCGGTTTCACGAGCTCGATGTGGCTGGTCTCGAGGGCCTGAGCCAGTTCATAGAGCGTGATCACCGTGGGATTGCGCCGGCCACGCTCAAGGCTGCTCAGATATTGTTGGCTGAACCCGGAACGTGCCTCGACTTCCTCCTGCGTCAGGCCCTTTTCCCGACGCAGGCGGGCGAAGTTGCGGCCGACCAGTTTGCGCATATCCATGCGCAGGAGGATCTTGATTTACACACTTTGAGTTTATCAACTAAAGTATGTAAACGCATCTCAATGCTCCCTTTGACGGGATTTGGGCGGGAGGTCTTGCGCCTCATCGGTGGTAACAAGTCAGCGGCGATCAGGTGTAGGTTTCCTCGCTTCGGTTACCGGATTGCCGTAGAGAGCGTTGGTCGTGCGGATGGCTGGGGACGAAGGGGGCAAATGACCGACGCATTCGACGACATCGCGCCCGCTAGCGCCGATCTCACCGACTATGACCGCGCGCATATCAAACTCTATATGCGCCTGCTCGATGCGGCGGCTGATGGCGCGGACTGGCGCGAGGCGGTTGCTGTCCTGTTCGGCATCGACCCCGCTCGAGAACCGGATCGCGCTCGGAAGATTCACGACAGCCATCTCGCTCGTGCGCGCTGGATGACAGACACAGGCTACAAGCACCTTCCCCGTAAATCTCGGGACTGAGACCGATCGAGCGGTCCCACGACGGCGATGCTGTCAAAGCATCGCCCGATGCCGCTGGGTAGTCTTCCGCCCAGGACTTCAATCAAAGAGTGTCCTCGCTCGACTTCAGCATCTCCATGAGGAGCCGAGCGATGAAGCCAGACGTTTCGCATTGGCGAGAAGGGAAGAGCTACGATTATTTCGACGGTCTGTCCGTCGAGGGTCTGACTTGGGAATGTCTGCGCCGCAACGAAGGCTATCAGGAACTCTATAGGGCGCTGGTAAACACCGAAGCAGAAGCGGCACCGCTCCCGCGGGAGGCGGAACTCCGTTGGGGGCTTCGATTTCGCGGCGAGGCCTGGGCTGCCCGAGCCGGAGCAGGATGTTCTGTGGTCGCCGCTCGTCAATCCGGCCGTCGTCATGCTGACACGGCTCCCCGAATTTCTCGACAGAGTTTCTGCTTCGCAGATCGGCGCCATCGGCGCGGGTCGCGATAGCACCGAGGGCAGCTACATCGTCGCCAGTGGCGAAGCACAAGCTCCTTTCGAGGTCCTCGTCCTTCCGAGCAGCCGGCCCGGCGAGCCCCTCGCCGCTTTGATCCCGCTCGACGCCGACACACCGGGCCGCGTCGAGGCGCTGATCCGATATTGGCGAGCCCGCCGCAGCAAGCCGCTCCCCGCCGACAAACGCATGACCGCGCAACAGCGACGGCGCCTGCGCCTGATGATGCAGGCGGCCGACGGAACATCGGACAGCGCAAGCTATCGCGAGATTGGCACGGCGCTGTTCGGCCGCGAACGCATCGCCTCTGAACCGTGGAAGACGTCAGCCCTGCGCGACATGGTGATCGGCTTGGTCGAGGGCGCCACCGCCCTGATCGGCGGCGGCTATCTGCAACTGCTGCGCCATCGCCGCCGGTCCTGACCCTGACAATATCGCAGAAGGGGTGGCGTTTTCCGCTCCCTCATCTTCCCCATCCCCCGCGCCGCTACTTCTCCGCCACCGTGGTCGTCATCCGCCGCTTCACCGCAGCGGCACCCTGGAACCCCACGGAGCCTCGATCCATGCGACCCGATCTCGCCGTTTTGCCGCCACGCTACCTCCGGACCAAGGAAGCGGCCCATTTCCTGAGCCTCTCCGCCCGTACGCTCGAGAAGCACCGCACCTACGGCACCGGTCCCGCCTATCGCAAGCTCGGCGGGCGGGTCGTCTATGCGCTCGACGACCTCGAAGGCTGGGCCGCACGCGGTGCAGTCACCTCGACCTCCGATCCGCGCGGTTCCGTGCTGCCGGCCAAGCGCCAGGCCGTTCCCGTCAGTCGTTCAAGCAGCGATACCGCACGCTGATCGCGGCGGGTCCCCTGATGACACGGCATCGACCCTCCTTGGAGCGCGGACAGCTCGATCTGTTCCGCGCGCTCCCCGGCGAGTTCGCACCGCGAGACGCACAGGATCTCATGGCCTATCCCTTCTTCTCCCTCTCCAAGACCCATCGCGTCACCCCGATCGATTTTGCCGCCGGCAATGTTTCCATCAAGGTCGAGGCTGTGCCCGACCATGGCATGGCGACCATCTGGGATGCCGATATCCTCATCTGGGCGGCGAGCCAGATCATTGAGGCTCGCGATACCGGCCTTCGTACCTCCAGGCTGATGGCGGCGACGCCCTACGAGATCCTCAACTTCATCGGCCGAGGGGTTTCGCTTCGGGACTATCAGCGCCTCAAGGCTGCGCTGGACCGGCTGCAGTCGACGACGGTTTCCACCTCGATCCGGCAGCAGGCCGAGGGGCGGCGGCACCGCTTCTCCTGGATCAACGAGTGGCAGGAGCGCACCGACCGCAATGGCAAGCCAGACGGGATCGAGATGATCGTCCCCGACTGGTTCTACCGCGCCGTCCTCGACGACGCGCTCGTGCTCACCATCGACCGTGCCTATTTTCACCTGACGGGTGGGTTGGACCGCTGGCTCTACCGGATCGTGCGCAAGCATGGCGGCCGCCAGCGCAGCGGCTGGCGGTTCGATCTTCGCCATCTGCACCAGAAGTCCGGCAGCCTGTCGCCGTTCAAGCGCTTCGCCTTTGAGCTCCGCGACATCATCCGCCGCCAGCCGCTGCCGGGCTACACGCTGTCACTCGAATACGAGATTGCCGGTCGGATGCTGCTCGCCTTTGAGCCCTCAGCGGCGCTCGGTCAGCCTGTGGATGGCCTCGTGCTATCGGGAACCCGCACTATCGTGCCATCGGGAACCGGTCACTCGTGCTATCAGGAACCCAAACCGGGTTTAACCCACTGTAGAAACAGTAAAAATCGCGCCCTTAACTTAGAGTCTAACCCAGAGTCTAACTCTAAAGAGCGCGCGAGCGATGTGGAAAACCTCGTCGAGGCTCGGAAAAGCCGGCTCAAAACAGCCGCGCCTAACACGAAGGCCGGCACGTCTTTCCGTAAAGCCGGCTGTACGGCTCCCGACAGTCTCCGCACACGGCGACTCCCTTTGGATAAGAATCCGGGAGGGGAGCGATGATCCTTGCTCTCCTCAACCAGAAGGGTGGCGTCGGCAAGACGACGCTGGCGCTGCATCTCGCCGGTGAGTGGGCACGGAGGGGCAAGCGCGTCACGCTGATCGACGCCGACCCGCAAGGCTCGGCACTCGATTGGTCGCAACAACGAGTGCGTGAGGGTTTCCCACGGCTGTTCGGTGTCGTCGGCCTCGCCCGCGACACGCTGCACCGGGAAGCGCCCGAACTGGCACGCGGCATGGATCACGTCGTCATCGATGGCCCGCCGCGCGTCGCCGGCCTCATGCGCTCGGCCTTGCTCGCCGCCGATCTCGTGCTGATCCCGGTGCAGCCATCGCCCTTCGACGGATGGGCGTCGGCCGAGATGCTCGCGCTTCTCGGAGAGGCGCGCCTCTACCGCCCGCAGCTCGCCGCCCGCTTCGTGCTGAACCGCTGCGGCGCGCGCACCCTGATCGCTCGCGCAGCGGCCGAGACTTTGGCTGATCACGATCCGCCCGTGCTGGCGGCGACGATCGGCCAGCGCGTCGTCTTCGCCGATGCCGCGCAGTCCGGCCGGCTCGCCTCTGAGATCGACCCAGAGTGTCCCGCCGCGCGGGAGATCGCGGCGCTCGCCTCCGAGATCGAGCGCTTCGGCATCGGGAGGGCGACGCCATGAGCGCGCGCCCGAACCGTCGTGGTTTTGCTGCACGCCCTGCCGATCCCGAGCACTGGATCAAGGCGGCGGAGGCTCCGCCGCAGCGCGATGCCACTGTTGGCTTCACGGCCCGGCTGACCATCGATGTGACGCCTGAGCTGCGCGGCCGGATCAAGATCGCCGCGTTTCAGCGCGGCGTCACCGTCGCCGAGATGCTGCGCGAGCTGCTCGCCAGTCAATTTCCCGCCACCGAAGGAGAACCCCAATGACCGGCACCGCGGCTTCCCGCGTGCGCGGCGGTCCCGTGCCGCCCGTGCATCCCTATGACAGTCTCACCCATGTTGAACTGACCCATGTCGAGAAGCGGATCGAGAACTGGATCCGCTTCGGCCGCGCGGCGCACGAACGGATTCTCGACCGCCGTCGGCGCATCGTCTCGTATCGGCCGGGCAGCGTGTTTGCGTTCGTTCGTTGGGCGGCCAACGAGTTCGGCACGGTCATCTCGCGCATCGACATTGTGCGCGCCGTCGAGCCCGGTGAAGCCCACCAGACGTTGCCCTTCGTCCTTCCTGGCGGCGAGATTTTGTTGAAGATCGAGGGCTGGCCCAAGGTCGAGCAGGTGCTCCGCCACATCGACGCGGTGGAGGCCGTCGGCATCGATCCCTGCGACGTCGCGCCGGATCACTGGCGCCATGTCGCCAGCCGCATCAACGCCGGCTTCGAGCCGCGCGCCTATCTCGTCGAGCGCCATCAGGCCTGGCTCAAGCGGCGGAGCATCGACGGATGACCCGCTTCGGCACTGCCATGGTGACATACTTCTCTGTGATGGGCGTCGTCATCGCCGCCTTCTTTCCAACGCCGCTTCGGTTGGTCTGGAATGTCTCCGCCAGCGTGCCGACCGGGCTCTACAGCCTGTCAGTACCGAACAGTTTGGCTGTCGGCGATCTCGTCGCGGTGATGCCGGAGAAGGCGCTCGCCGATTTTATGGTCGAGCGCGGCTATATCGGTCGCGGCGTGCCGCTCCTGAAGCGGGTGATGGCGCTTCCCGGTCAGCAGGTCTGCCGCACCGGCAACGCCATCACCGTCGATGCCGTGCGCCTCGGCGATGCGCTCGACCGCGATCGGATCGGCCGCGTTCTGCCGATCTGGCAGGGCTGTCGGCGCATCGCCAACGGCGACATTTTCCTCATGAACCCGGATGTGCGCGACAGCCTGGACAGTCGGTATTTCGGGTCGATTCCGGCGCGCACCGTCATCGGAATAGCCATGCCGCTGCTCACTGACGAGGCCGGCGACGGGCACTTCAGCTGGCGCGCCACGACGCGCTGATCGCCTCGCCGCCGTCGGGTGCGGCGCACGCCGACGACCTTTCCAACGTCACTGCCATGGAGACTATCATGCCGCAGATCGGCACGTTCAATCGCGAGACATCCGGCTTCACCGGCCGCATCCGCACGCTGTCGTTCAACACGGACTTCGTCATCGTTCCGACCGAGTCGTCCGATGCCGAGAACGCGCCGGACTATCGCGTCCATCTCGGCGACGAGGACGGACCGGAGGTTGGCGCCGGCTGGAAACGCACCGGTGAGCGCGCGGGCGACTATGTCGCGCTCATCCTCGACGATCCACTCTTCCTGGCACCCCTCCGCGCCAATCTGTTCTGTGACGACGGCGATGGCTTAACCTGGTCGCTGCACTGGAACCGTCGGCCGAAGCGCGACGGAAGGGTCTGACGCCATGCGCCGATCCGCCCTCCTGCTCCTTTCCGGCCTGTCCATCGCCGTCGTTTCGCTGCCTGTGGCGATAGCGCAAACCGCACCGGCTCAACGCCCAGCTTCCGCCGACGCCTATGCAGAACCCATTACCGAGGCATCGCAGCGGTTCGGCATCCCGGCCGCCTGGATCCGGGCTGTCATGGTGACGGAGAGCGCTGCCAATCCGCGCGCCAAATCGTCCGCCGGCGCCAGGGGGCTGATGCAGATCATGCCGCGGACCTGGGCCGCGCTCCGCGCTCGTCATAACCTTGGAACGGATCCCTATGATCCCCGCGACAACATTCTGGCCGGCGCGGCCTATCTCCGGGAACTGCATGATCGCTACGGCGCGCCGGGGTTTCTGGCCGCCTACAATGCTGGTCCCGGTCGCTATGAGGCGTCACTCAATGGCCGCCCGCTTCCGGCAGAAACCCTGGCCTATGTCGCCGCGCTCTTGCCGATGATCGCTGCCGGCGTCGCCGCCGATAGGGCCATGGTCGCGCTCGCCGATCCGCCCGTCTGGGCTCAGGCGCCGCTCTTCATCGCACAGCCAACGCGTGCCCCGGCTGCAGATCCAGTGTCGGGCAAACGTCGATTGGACGACGATCCTGCTGCAACCGATGTGCGCGATGTTTCTGCGATCGTGCCGCTCTCCGCCGGCCTGTTCGTCGCGCGGACCCGGGATTGGGACGCGCGATGACAGCGTCCGTTGCTTTTCGTGTCCTGTCGGGCCCTGTCGCATCTGGGAGTGCTGCGAGGTGGAAGACCGGGAGTACGACCGTATCCGTCCGGGCGCTGCACTGATGTCAGCTATTGACAGGATTTCCCGCTTTCCATGCCCATGGCAGGAGCTCGTCGAGCCGGTTGACGGGGTGACCGTCCGCCATGCGCTGGAGAACGT